>JAESGE010000068.1_pt1 | contig 147267 bp, 135 predicted proteins | sample 9269601 | NCBI WGS metagenome assembly JAESGE01 (sample SAMN14515569, study PRJNA621662) | algae metagenome | isolation source: Tolypothrix brevis GSE-NOS-MK-07-07A and co-occurring heterotrophs from wet... | place: USA: Grand Staircase Escalante National Monument, Utah | collected 2006-04-16
TTGACAGCTTTTTCCAATTCTTCTCTGCTCTGTTTAATTTCAAAAAAGCAATTTGAGACCCATCACACTTACACCAAATAGACCCTTGTTCATAATTTAGCGCAACTTCATACAGAAATGGTATTACTTAACTGTGACGGTGAATACTTTTTGCAGAAGCTTTGCGATCGCAACGGTAAGGATAAAGCCACTCACATTTGAAGAGTCCGTGGCTGTATTTTTCAAAAATAGTGCCGGCATGTATTCCTGGTGCTAAATCAATCCCAGCTTTTGTTTTTATCTCGTATAGCTTGGGAAAAGCTGCTATTAAAACAGCTAAAACCGCAAAAAAACAAAAGAAAATAGTTGTAACTTTGGAAACTTTTTGGGAGTTACTGTTAAGGTTTTTAGACATATTGCCAAGAAACTAACAGTCAATATTACCTCATAAATTGAAATGTCGCCGAAAGCGGTGATCAGTTTTATAGCGTTTCTCAGACATTTTCCAACTCCAAATCTAAATCAATGCCACTAGTTGAGATGCTTCGACCTTTGAAGCGCAAGCGCTCTATAAACACCCATACCAAGCGGCTGCCTATAAGTTATAAAAATATTTGTATAATTAGAGACGCATTCATATTTCCTCTGTCAACACACGACGTGTACTTTAGGAAGGTCTTTTATGAAGAGTTTAGATAAGGCAAAACAGATCGTATCTCCCTGGTGGCGCTGGCCTCTTGAAGCTCTATTCCCTGATAAAAAATTTGATGGACAATTCCAAAATCCAGGTAGCGAAGAGGTTTTTGATTTTGACTGCGTAATGGCATCTCTTAACGCAATCACCACGATTGCATCCCAAATCGCCTATTATCCAGAAAACGATCAGCGCGAACTTTTTGCAATATTTATCTCTGGGCTGGGACAAAGTGAGTCGGAGTCTTCAAAAAGGAGCCGCAGGTATGCGACTACTCTCTTAACTGGCATTGCCAATATGAACAACTCCACATTTCTTAAACAATATCCAATTATCGGTTTCATTAACCGATACCTTGACTGGATTAATGCAGGTCTTGATTATCTTGGTTTATCTGGTAGTCCAGTCATTGAAAATGCGGCAACTTTGATTAATTATGCCGTAATCAACTCGATAAATCTCAATTTATCAGGCGATAGTCTTGGAACAATTTTCTTGGCTAGAGCTATTAAACTTGCTAAAAGAAAGTTCATTTGTAAACGCGCTAGGGTGTTTGACTTTCGAGAACGACGAATTCAAGAACAGAAGTGGAAACAGCGTACTAGTCAACTCATTAATGTCTTAACTTTCGGAAACGGCTATCGAAAATGGGTACTAGGTCCAAATTACATTATGGTTTTCATTCAAGGCGATCCATTAGCAGAGAAATATGGAATTACACCCCAAAGAGCTATTAAGCAAAAACGAGACGATATAAAATTTTTGATATTTCCGCGTTTGTTTCCTGAAGGCAGCTTTGAAACCCATAATATGATGTTTACAATCGAATTTCTTCGCCAAACTTTTCAAAATAATCAGATTGAAATTGGTGATTTTACTGGTTTATATAACAAACTAAATTCCAACACCCTAAAAATTGCTACACCCGATGAAGTATCATGGCCCAGCGACATGAAAAAATATGTATGGAATCAAGACAGTCTCAAGTCAATTCCATCTTTATCGTGACACAAATTGCTGCATTTTTTACATATAGCAGATTGCGTTGTGATTAAATATATGTAGAGACGTTCCGGCGGAACGTCTCAGAGCGCCGGCGGAACGTCTCAGAGCGGAAATTCAACAAGGTTATGCCAATCGGCAGATTGACAAACTACCTGCACCGTTTTATGATGTCCAAAATAACATTCTTATTTAGTGCGATCGCTATCATAAAAAAATTAAACGCACATATTAAAATTAGCGAGGGCTGAAGCCCTCACTTTTAAGCACGCTCCGTGCTTACTACTAGACATCTCCATAAATTAACTATGCGTTGCCCCAAACCCTTGATTAGACGTAGCAGTGCTACGTCTCTACATTGTTTTCTGGAGATGTCTACTGTTTAACTTGAACCACTTCAAACTCGAAAGCCGCAATACGCCGATTATCAATGTAAACTTCTATCTTATGCTTACCACTCGGATCGCCAGGGGCAATAGTCCAGAAGTTTTGAATCATACCATTTTGAGCCTTCTGTGTACGAGTAGTTACACCTTCAGTCCCATTTGCTGTTAGTGAGAAGTTTTCACCATTATCTGTACCCCAGTTTTCTGGTTGTTTTGGCAATCGCAGAACTTCTCGCCATGTTACTTCACCATTGTAATCTTTAAGTTGAATTCGCCATCCGTAACGCTTTTTCTCTTGAAGTGGTACTCTCATTGTCGGAATGAAGGTAACATTACCTCTGGCGCCAACTCTCTCAACTCCGAATTCAGCTTTTGTGACAGAAATCAGTTTAGGATTGCTAGATTGAGAAGTTGCAAGAGCCTGATCCGCCAAAACCGAAGTGATCAAGGGAGATGTCAACCAAAAAGAAGCCAGCACAAGGGTAGTTGCCCAAACTCTCAAAAACATACTTTTTCTACGAGATATTCCTACTTATTAATAGAGGAATATCAACTCGCGTTCCGGACACACTCTATAGACATCTCCAGAGTCATACCTAGAGACTACCAAGTGCTACGTCTAATCAAGGGTTTCGGGCAACTTCAATTTCATCACAAAGCCTAAACCAATTCTCAGCTTAAATTAATTTTTTCACAGGAACTAGAGCTTAAGCTTATATCAGAAACGAAACGAAGGACATTAAAACAATATGAAATTCAAGTTTTTAGCAATTTTGGGTATCGCTCTTGTTTTAAACCTAAGCTATGGAAAAGAGGCAAGCGCCAAGCAAGTAACCACACAGATGCAAAAATCAACAACTGCAAGCACTCCTGTTGCACAGATGGTGAAAACAGCCGATGATTCTGAAACCTTTAAAGCTCAAGAACATCCTACTCAAGGTCCCGTTCGCACAGTTACCGAAAAAGAAAAGCCTTCTGTAGAAGTTAAAGTCCGTAAGTAAGTCGGAATTAAAAAAGTAACATATTTGAAGGTCATACAAATCGTTGAATAGCCTATAAATAGGCGACTACAGAGTTTTCACACAACTAAATATAGATTGGTTTTATCGCGCCAGCTTACAAGATAAGACTGGGAAGTTTGAAAGCCACTGAGCAAGCATTGCTACGCAATGCCTTGCGTGCTTCAGACAGTGGATGAAAAACGACTCAGGCAGTATTGTAATAGACATCTCCAGATTCATACGTAAAGACGTTCCACGGTCACGTCTCTACAAGGGTTTCGGGCAACGCATAATTAATTTTCACTCCTATGTCTAATAGTTACGACTTAGGTTTTTGCTTCATAGCACCAGCCTTAACAGAATTGTTATACTGTTGACGCACTGCGATGCACTAGGCTTGTGACGAAGGATGACAACAACGCTGCTAAACAATCGCTATCAAGTAATCGAGATACTCGGCGCCGGTGGGTTTGGTGAAACCTTTCTGGCAGAAGATACCCATATGCCTTCTCGCCGTCGCTGTGCGATTAAGCAACTCAAACCCATCGCTGCCAATGATCCGCAAACTTACAAACTGATTCGACAGCGCTTTGAACGAGAAGCGGCGACTTTAGAACATCTTGGCAAAAGTAGTGACCAAATTCCCGAACTTTACGCCTACTTTCCTGAAAATGGGCAGTTTTATTTGGTTCAAGAATGGATTCACGGTCAAACCCTAACACAGATTGTCGCAGATAAAGGATTACTCAACGAAACAACCGTACGAGAAATTCTTTTGCGTCTGCTGTCAGTTTTGGATTACGTCCATAGCAAAGGCATTATCCACAGGGATATCAAGCCGGATAATATTATTTTGCGCTCTAGCGACGACAAGCCGATTTTAATTGATTTTGGTGCAGTCAAAGAAACAATCCGTTCGGTTGTCGGTACACCTGGATATCCGACTCAATCCCTTGTGATGGGTACACCTGGATATATGCCGAGTGAACAAGCTGTGGGACGCCCAGTTTATGCCACTGATATATATAGTTTAGGCTTAACGGCGATTTATTTACTGACTGGCAAACATCCGCAAGAACTAGAAACCAACCAGCAAACAGGGGAAATACTTTGGCTTGAATATGCGCCGAATGTATCTGATACTTTTGCGGCAATACTAAATCAGGCGATTAAACCGCACCCAGGCGATCGCTATTCCACTGCTAGCAAAATGCTACATGCTTTACAGTCAGCTAGTTCTATTCCCCCACAAGCATCGCCAACTGCTGCCACAATCGCTTTAAATCCCGTAGTTGCCCAAAAGCAAACTCAGACACCTCCCACGCAAATCAGGCATAACGGAAACTGGCAAAAGCCTGCTTGGATTGTCGGTGGTTTAGTTGTGGGTAGCTTATTTGGTGCAGTAGCGATCGCTAATCTGACTCGTCAACCCCAGCCGGAAGATTCAATTACGACATCGCCCGAACCGGAAATTACTCAAAAAGCTACGGGAGTAACTCCAACTCCTTCCCCAGAATCTCCAGTTTACACCAACGAACCCGCCGATACGCCCGTTGCTTCCAAAGCTGCCCCAGTACGAATTATACCGATATCACCGCCGCAACCAGCAAATCCTGCGCCCCAAATTGTAGCCACTACGCAGCCAGAAACCCAGGAAACATCTACTTCGTTAGATGATAAATCAGATACATCTGTACCGATAGAACCTGATGAAACCCCCGCAGCATCTACCCCACAGCCACAAACCGAAAATCAATCTCCTACCCCTGATGTAAGTCTACCACCCAAGAAAAGCAAAAAACCTCCCAAGGAAGCGATCGCTTTCTCCAGCACACAAAGCGTCCCCGCATTTCCTACAGGTACGGCAAGAAGCACCGTAGAAGCCACTTTGGGCAAACCAGCCAAAGATTTAAGAGGTGCTTGGAGAAATACCCGTGCTGTCACTTACACGTTAGTACCGAATCAAATTGACCTTGGTTACTTATTTGACCGCAATTCGGGAGAATTGCGCCAAACTGAAGCCGCTTTTGCCCAATCTGTAGACCCCCAAGTAATGCAGACAACCTTAGAAGGAATGTTAGGTGGGCAAGCAACTGAAGAAATAAAGCAGGGACTGCAACAAATCCAACAACGTCAAAAAGATAATGTCAGCTTTACCCAAGGTGGATTAAAAGGTCAGATTGTGCGTCAGGATTGTGATTTAATTTACATCAGCATTTGGGATGCCAACTTACATGACTTTGTGAGTGTGTCTCAAAACAGAAAGTGTTAAATATGATGGTGGTGAAGCGTGAAGATTTGATTGTGCCAATTTTGGATATGACTGGAGTGGTGTCAGTTAAAGAGTTGGACTGTTTAGACGAATCTGAGTATTTTTGACAAAAGGAGCTGGTTTAACCCAGCTCCTTTTGTGTTTAGTGGTGTGGGGAAGGCGATTTTATTGTGACTTAAAACGCCAACTCTAGAAGATAGTACGATCAAAGTAAGCCATTCATCGGGAACCTAACTTGTGGAGCTAGCACCACTAAGGATTATCAAAACGCAAGTGAATAAATATTATCCTAAGGAGTACGCAACGTGATGGATTCCAAGAAATACAATGTAGAATTAGCTGATGAAGAAACTTTAGAAGAAGAAGAACAAGAGGAAAAAGTTACTTTCCAGTATGATCCTGATAAAATTAACATTGTAACTAGGGAACCAACAATAGAGTTATTGCTTAAAAGAATTAATGAAGAAGCCCTTGATTTAGCACCTGATTTCCAACGTCATGCGAATGTATGGAAAGAAGATGCCCAAAGCAGGCTTATAGAATCTATTATTATCCGCATCCCCATACCCGCATTTTATGTAGATGCTACTAATGAAGATAAATGGTTAGTCGTTGATGGATTACAGCGTCTATTTGCACTAAAGCGCTTTCTTCTCGATAAAAAACTCAAACTATCTGGATTAGAATATCTTACAAATCTGGAAGGTAAAACCTACGATCAAATTGATCGCAGATACCAACGCCGCATTGAAGAAACTCAACTAACAGTATATCTGATCGAAAAAGGCACACCTCCAGAAATTAAATATAATATTTTCAAACGCATTAATACAGGAGGTCTAGCTTTATCTCCTCAAGAATTACGCCATGCTCTTAATCCTGGTAAGGGAACAAAGTTTTTAACTAAACTTGCTGCATATCCAGAATTTAAACAGGTAGTTAAACTTGGAACCAACCGGAAAATGCGTATGGATGATCGGGAATTTATACTAGGGTTTTTAGCCTTTACTCTAACTCATTATCAAGATTATGCCGACAACAGAGATACTTTTTTAACTAAAGCACTATCTAAGACAAATAAACTTTCTGAAACTGAGTTACATAAGATTGAAACCAATTTTAAAAGAACAATGTTAGCTGCCTGGAACATATTTGGTAAAGATGCATTTCGGAAAATATCTACTTCTCAAAAAAAACAGTTTCCTATAAATAAAGCTCTATTTGAATCGTGGTCAGTACTTCTAAGCAAATTGAGTGATGAGCAAATAGAAATATTGATAGATAGAAAACAAAAATTGATGGATAAATTCAAGACATATATAGAGAATGATAAGGACTTTTTAGAATCTATATCTCAGGCTGCCGAGAAAGTACAGTATAGATTTATTACTATAGAAAAAATAATTCAGGAAGTACTTCTATGATTGATTCCCTGACACTCACAAATTTTAAGCCTTTTCAAAATCAACCTCTTACATTTAGACCACTGACACTTTTATCTGGACTTAATAGTACTGGTAAGTCTTCTGTTTTACAAGCCTTGTTATTATTAAGGCAATCTTATCAAAAAGGCTTGTTATTAGAAAAAGGCTTAGTACTAAATGGTGATTTGATTAATATTGGTACAGCCAAAGATGCTATTTTTGAAGGTGCAGCTAAACAAGATGAATTAATCTTTGAAATTCATTGGCAAAATGGCACAAATAGTATATGGAAATTTAAAAATGAAGAAGAAGATATAGGTTCTAATTTTTTACACCTTACTTCAGAATATGTAGATTCTCAAGTATATGAATTATCCAGTCTTTTTAATCAAAATTTTCATTACATTGAGGCAGAGCGTATAGGTCCTAGAGCATTTAATCAAATGTCATATGACAAAGTTCAATTACTCGGAACGCTGGGCGCTAGATGTGAATATACATTACATTTCCTTTCAGTCAATGAGAAGAGAATTATTGCTAATCACAAATTAAGTCATCCTAATGTAAAAAGTTCACAGCCACAATACAGCGAATAATTATTCTTTATCTAATTGGCTTGTAGATCCAAATATAGATAGGGATGACATACGATTTATTCTCACAGCAGCAAGGACTCCTTTTCTAGAAGACATTCAGGATTCTGAGATTGAAAATAGAAATATACTATCTGATTTTTGCTGTGAGGGAGAAACTAGTGCCGGTCTTGGCATTGCTTATCTGCTTGAATCTCTTGCTTTAAGCATCAGATCAGAATCGAAATGGAAATCTAATAGTATTGTTCTGGAAGTTACTTGGTTAGAAGACAGTGAAAACTTGAATTCGGATACAGTAGCAGTTGTTCACGCTAGTAGCAAAGAGCATGTACAAGAACATATTGCTTGGATACAGGAGCGTCTGAGAACAGGAGTTCGTGATGGACTGGATTTGTGGAATCGCAAAGAAGATTTATTTCCCTCCCTGCTCTTTTGTCAAAGTGTTAATCAACAAATACAAAATCTTGGTAATGGTGATCCAATGCTAAGACAGGTTGTCAGAAAATTGTTTGAACTAGAAAACTACTGTAAAACTTGGACAGATGGAGCTTTTGATTTAAACCTTGTTGCCAGTAAAATTACTCCAGAAAGTGACTCTAGGCTTCAAAAGTTAGAGGAGAAGCTAACCTTTAAGTGTCCTGATGGTGAGAAACGTATTTTTAGTTGGCATTTGCGGATGACTGGTGCAGGAGCTTGGCGGCTTCATTTATCTGAAGAATTAGGACCAGGTAAAATCATTATTGGGTACATTGGCTCTAAAATCCGATGATTTCAGTACTTGATTATAACCCAGTGCGATCGCTCTTCATTACCGTCTCTAATTTCACATAAGAAAGTCTTGACAACTAGAGAGGTGCGATCGCGCATTCTGCCAAATAGGTGATTTCGTAGCCGGACACGATATTATCCCCATACAGAGGCTTGGAAACGTGCGATCGCTCCATGCATAATACAGACTTCACGAGCAATTCTAGCTACTTCTGTAGAGATCACAGTTTTGTCTCGCACTGCTTGCAATGTAGGAGTTATCTCATGGGGACGTGTTATCAGTTCTGCCATCCGATTTGTGTGTAGCTGCTGGATATGGTCTTGAATTTCTTCTAAGAGTGTATCGATATTTGGTAATGGTTGGAGTGGCTGGTTATGTTGCAAAACATCTACCAAATTCTCTAAAACCTGAATCATTGCGGTTTCAAATAACTGTAAACCAGGCATTGGGTACTGTCCGCTAAATTCTCGCAAATGTTCAGTTAAGGTTGTGACTGAATTATAAAAGCTGCGCGTGTAGGCAAGCAAAGTCATTACCGGTTCCACCGCTCCCTGTAGATGACGAGGTTCACTCAGCAGTCTCTGTGCAGCTGCTGTAGCGTTGGCATTTTCTAAAGCTGCTCGATGCCGTATTGCGGAAATAGAGTCAATATTTTGGGTGGAATCGATATAGCTAGCGATAACTTGTTGAAAGTAGATAAGATCGGCTTGGATCGTTTTCGCTAGTTGGACAGGTAATTGGTGACGTTCCCAACTCGGAAATAGTAAATACCCACCAATCAAAGCCAATCCACCACCAATTAATGTGTCGAAGATCCGAACCAAGCTAATTTCCCAGTTCCCTGTATTACTAATGTTGAGTAGTAAGATAATTAAGGGAGTGAGTAATAAGACATACAAACCATAGTTTAATGGTTTCACGGCAAAGGCGATGACTGTCAACACAAACATACTTCCTAATAGCAGTACGTGATTGTGTATTAAATATGCTAATAAAACCGCGACAATTCCCCCCAGAATTGTACCAGCTACCCGTTGTATTGCGGTCTTCCACGTCCCGCCAAAGTTCGGCTTCAAGATGACAAGTACCGTCAGCGCTACCCAGTTTCCACTGGGAATTTGTAGCCAATCTGCTATGCCGATCGCAAGTGCTGCGGTCAATCCTAAGCGTAAAGCATGACGCAAACCTGTTGAGCGCAACGTCAGATTATCGCGTAAAGTATTGAGAATTGAGTTACGATCCCAAACCGTCAATTTATTAATATTAGGTTGCGTGACGCTGATTTTTCGCTCATTTTGTAGTTGTGCAGCAATATCTACATGTGTATGTAGTTGTTCTGTAAGGGCTTGCATACTACCAACTATTTTGCGGATATTTATTAACCCGTAATAATCATGGGTATGTTGAGAATGTTGAGTTTGCACATTTTGCCGCTTGCTTTCTAAAATAGCGATCGCACTATCGAGTTCTGTTAGTATTATTGTCGTCCCTCCACCAGATGTGATCGCCGAAGCTAATATATGCATTGCCTTGACGAGTTGCTGCATAGCTTGCTGAATTTCCACTTCTAACAAAGCTAATCGTGGATGTTCTGCCACAACTTCCAGCGTCTCTGTTAAAGCTACCACCACAGTCATTAATTGACCTGCATCTTGAAGTAAAACTAATAGTTGAATGCCTCGACAACTTGCCCCTTGCCGCGAGTAGCGGACTGCTGACCAAACTTTGCGGGCTGTTTCTATATCCTGTGTCACCGCATCCTGTAAAAATACCATCTCGCGTAAGCGCTGTTGCGGGGAAATTCCATCTCGGTTGAACTTACTAGCTTGCTCTATCAGCGCAGCTAAGTTGAGATAGCATTTAGCAACAGCTTTGAGGACAGGTTTATAGGGGTATACCACCCACAACCCCAAAGACAATATCATTGCCCAACTGCCACCAGCTACACACAACGCTAATCGTTGTAATATTGTCGGTGGAATCGGTGCAGCAATGGATACTACAAACATCATCGAGGTGATAAAACCAACAGTATTGGCAGAGTTGCCATACAATCCCATCAACCCCGCTACAAACACCCAGAGAAACGTGAATATTATTGCCAACCACCAGCTAGAACCGACAACAGTAGCTAAAGGCATAGCTACAGCCACACCAATCATTGCGGCAAACAAGACAATGGCTCGGTCTCTATAAGCACCACCCACATCGGCAATACTGACGTAGAGGGCTGCTAAAGCTGCCGTTGTACCCCAACTGATGCGATCGCTAAAAAGCCCCAATATAATTGGAACACACAATGCCAAAGCAGTTCGCAATCCTAAAGCGATCGTAGGTTCACCCGGTTGCAATTCAAAGGGTTTCCACAGCCATTTGATTCGTCTCTCTAGTGCGGATAACATGAGCAATTTTCAGAGGGTGCATGATTACAGGATTGCACGAGATGCTAAAGTTATTTCCAATATGACAAAGTTAATTTCTTAAACCTCTCCCCCCGTGGGGGAGAGGTTTGGAGAGGGGTTCCATATTCACCGTGTTCGCGCTTCTGCTCTTTAAAAATTTAGCTTAATTGTGAGCATTTCTCATACACAAACTCGAAATATCTTACTTTTATCAGCAAATCCTAAAGGCACCAGCCAACTGCGTCTAGCTGAGGAAATGCGAGACATTAGGGAAGGATTGAGACTGTCAGAGAATCGTGACCTATTAATGTTGGTGTACCGATTGATTTACCTGAATTTAATCAACAGCAGGTAAAAGCTTTGGCAACTGGGTATGAGTTAGAGAAAAAATTGGGACAAAATTTAATTAAGTTGATGGAATTGATAGGAGGACACCCTTATTTACTACAACAAGCATTTGTTAACCTAAAAAGTCAGCAAGTTAACCTAGAGCAATTGTTTAACCTTGCACCGACAGAAGAGGGAATATTTAGCGATTATCTGCGACAATTATTATGGCATTTACAACATAATTCTCCGCTAGAGGTAGGGTATAGAAAAGTGGTAAAAGCAAATGCACCTGTGCGACTTGATTCTGAAGTTGCATTTAAGCTGCATAGTTTAGGTTTAGTGAAACTTTCAGGTAATGATTGCGTTCCTAGCTGCGATTTATATCGTCAGTATTTTTCTGAGCGTTTGCTGTGATTTCGTGGTGAATTGAGGGTTGAAATTTAAACGCAAAGGAACACAGAGGTAAGCGCAAAGGTACGCGGAGAATTTGCTACGAAGTTGGGAAATCCTGTACTAAGATAAGATATTCGGTAGAAATCTTTGTTGCTTGCTTTTGAACTTTTAGTAGCTGATAATTTTAACTATGAACTATCGAAATTACATCACGATTGAGCCAAATAAACGCGGTGGCAAGCCTTGTGTGCGCGGTTTGCGAATTACGGTTTATGAAGTGCTTGAGTATTTAGCTTCTGAGATGATGCTTTTTACTGCTAATAGAAAAAAAGAACGTTACCTCGATGACCCACAAATAGAGAATTTTTCCTGTCCTGTTCTTAAACAAATTGATGATTATTGGGTAAAAAGCTCAGAAGGACATTTTGGTTTCAGCGTGCAAAAGAAAATTTGGGTTGGATACTTTGGAGATAGACTGGCTATTAAAGCAGTAGATTGGAATGATAACGATACAAAAAATTACTTAGACTTCGCTAGCACTGTCGGGTGGTACAATGAAAACCAAAAAGAGTCGAAGATGAGGGGTTGGATTGGATACGAAGAGTACATAAACCGTATAAAGAAAGACCCGATGAACCCTGCTGTGAGGGGTGCGATACCAAGCAGCGGGGGTGCAATTTGGGGGTTTGGTTCTTTAGAAAAAGACAATGTTTGGTTCTCTTTGTTCTTTTCTCGCGCTGCGACTTGTAAACTTTAAGATATAAGCATCCCAGCCTTTTATAAAGATTTGTTTAGAAAGGAATTTCTACGAATTCATAAGCATTTGGCGATTTCGATACCTGGCACTGGGGATTTTGGACTTTGGATTGAATGATTAGGATTTTTGATAAATACTGGTTTATAAAAGCGTTAATTCTCCAGACGGTAAATCAACTACCAATCGTCTAGTTTTCAACCACTGACGACCAAGTAAAATTTCCGGTACACCTTGTCCAACATGAACAGAAATATCAAATTCTTGCCCATCAATTCGCACCTTACCAGCGTAGATTTTAAAATCTGCTTCTCCTTGTGCTGTCCGCTGCACTCGTGTCTGCACGTAAATCGCCGATCAAAAAGACGCGATAAATCGCCGTCTCTACAAAGGACTGATTATTGTAAAGACGGCGATTTATCGCGTCTCTTGCCTTAACACCAAGCGTATTAATAGCTAACCAGCCAGAAAAACCTGTATCAAACATTGCATCTACTGGTAGTTCTAAACCATCCGAAGTAATAAGTTCAAGTTCAAAGAATAACTCATCCTCATCACCAAACCAGCCAGTTATCATATCGTTCCAGAAACCCCTGTGTCATTAATTCGGAAGAGAAATAATGGTATAGTACCAGGGTGTTTTTGACGAGCCATCCTCATTGCTACTTCTTCATCGCCATCAATAAAATAGTCTCCACTATCCGGCTCAACAATCATATACCAGTTGTAGTGAGTTTCTATGTAGTGCAGCTTAACGCGGTCAAAAATAACCTGACAGCGTTGGTGGAATTTCTCATCTTCTGCTCTACGAAGTGCTTTTTGTTCTTCTGTCCACTGAATTTCCGGGAATATTCTTCCCCGTCGGACTGTACGAGTAGCTTTTACTTCAGTCATGGTTGGTTCAAAGCACAATTGCAATATCTCCAATTTCCATTTGGATATATCTCAATCAAAACTTCTTCCCCTGTAAGAAGTATGACATTCCCGGTTCTCTCATCCAAACGTACCATTTCCACTCTTAGATACATACTTGTGAGGTTCTGACAAAGTTGGAAGCATCGAAACGCCTGCTGAGTTGTTGGCAATTGTAATTTTGTTGTTCACTAGTAACTCGTAGTTATAGCCAAATCGCTTTTACTACGTATTATTGTAAAAAACGAGCGCGGAGGGATTTGAACCCCCGACCCACAGAACCGGAATCTGTTGCTCTATCCACTGAGCTACGCGCCCATATTCACCTATACCATAACACATAAGGGTGATTGATTACAAACTTGCACTAAGAAAGAAAATTCGCGGGATCTACGGGTGTACCATATGAACGCACTTCAAAGTGGAGGTGAGGACCTGTAGATAAACCGGTGGAACCAACAGATGCGATCGCTTGTCGTCGCTGCACTGTTTGCCCTTCGGAAACGAACAATTGACTCGTATGACCGTATAATGTAGTAATGCCTTTGCCGTGGTTAATAATTACAGCGTTGCCATAACCACCATACCATCCAGCCACAATCACCGTTCCCGAATCTGCGGCTCGAATTGTACTGCCATAGCTAGCGGCAAAGTCTAAACCTGCATGAAAGCGACGATAACCTAAAATAGGATGCATTCGCCAACCAAAAGGACTGCTGGATTGAGCATCACTAGGAAAAACCATTATACCAGTTCCGCGAAGAATGATGCTGTTGCGGCTGTTAGTTTTATTTTCCGCTTCGGCTACTTTTTGTTGAATTAAAATACTTATTGCTTGAGAATCTTTTTCAAGTTGGTTTTGGGCTGCTGACAAAGCTAGGCGATCGCTATTTAAGCGTAGAATTAAATCGGACTGTAGCTCTGCTTGTCCTTGATAATCGGCTTTTTGTGCTAACAACTGCTGACGAATCAAAGCAATCTCATTTTTTTGCGCTTCTACATCGGTTTTCTGCTTCTTTATCTGGTTTGCTTGTTGAGTAAGTTTTGCTAAAATTTTCTGGTCAGCTTGATAAATTAACTTTAATTGCCGACGACGGTCAAGAAAATCGCTGATATTTTGACTTTGTAGTAAAACTGCTCATCCAACAGATGCTGGGGAACGTTGCAGAAAGCGCAATCGTCCAATTGTCGCTGTTTGTCTATTCTGATAATTCTGTTCAGCTATACCTAAATCAGCTTGCAATTCTTGAAGACGTTCAGTTGCAACTTTTAACTGCAACTCGCTGTCAGCAATGTGACTGTCAGTGGTTTGCAGATTTTGTTCTAAACCAGTTAAGCGATGTTGCGCTTCTTGCTTTATACTTGTTAAGCGATCGCGTAATGAGACAACATTTTGACGCTGTTGTTTAACTTGTTGCTGCTGAATACGCAAAGTGTCAATGTTCGCGTTTTTCGGTGCTGCATATACTGGCAATAATCCGAAGAATATACATAAAATGCCGCAAAATAGCAGAATTTTTGGAAGCGATCGCACTGTCATGTTGTTTAGATAATCACAAACACCATGAAGATTATTCCCAAAATCAGACTTACTGTATCAATTTTGTCAGCCTTCGATTACAGTTATGTCAGCGCGATCGCAGGTATATTTGCAAAAGAAAACCTGTCAAGTTAACAAACATAAACATAAACTGAGCAGTAATTGACCTGGAAAGTGAATGGTTAGTTGAGACAAACTACGGCTATTGGTTGTGAACAAGCTACTTTGAACGTAGGAGAAACTAACTCATGGACGATCGCACTTTAACTAAAAAATCTTCTCGCCGAAATATATTCTCGCGCCGTGATATTATAATCAACGGAGGAGTTATTGGTGTAGCGAGTGCATTGGGTTTACCGCTGATTGCTGAAAAAGCAAATGCTCAACCAGCAAAAAATATGCGAGATGATGTCAAAATTCTTAACAATGCTCTTTACTACGAACATCAGGCAATCTGGGCTTATAGTTTTGCAGCTGGCAAGTTAACTAATACCGATGTTGGTAAAACCGTTTTAGCTCTTGCTTTACGCAACCAAGCTGATCACAAAAAACATCGGGATGCTTTAGGAGCAACTATCAGCAGTTTGGGCGGAACTCCGGTAAAAGCAGAATCCAAATATGATGTTTCATCATACATCCAAAAAGGTGAGGGAAACGTCGATAGTGATGTGAATATTGCCAAGTTAGCACTCGCTTTGGAAACAGATGCAGCGATCGCTTACACTCAAGAAGTCGCCAAGCTGAAAACCCCAAAATTGATTACTGTCGGGGCAAGTATTGGTGCAACTGAATCGGCACACGCTGCGGCTATTCGTGCTACTTTCAAAGCACTTGGCGTAGATTTGGAAATTGTACCGGCATCTTTTGTCAGTATGGAAACTCGTGATGCTTGGGTGCTAAAAGTTTAGTTGAACACTATGCCCAATGCCCTATAACTGATTAGCTTTCCATGCAGCAAGGTCAGCTAAAGAGCGATCGCGATAACGTCCGTAACGCTCCGGTTTACTCTTGACTTTCTCCCCTAATGCTGGTATAATACCGAAGTTGGGCGGCATGGGTTGGAAATGCTTCGGCGAAGCGGAACTAATAAACTCAAATAGCGCCCCCATCATGGTTGTATTGGGTAGCGTCAACGGTTCTTTACCCAAAGCTAACCGCGCTGCATTGGTTCCTGCCAGCCAACCACCGGCAGATGCTGCGGTGTATCCTTCAGTACCAATCAACTGCCCAGCGGCAAATAATGTTGGACGCTGCTTAAATTGCAAACTTGCAGACATCAACTGCGGTGCATTAATAAAAGTGTTGCGGTGCATCACACCCAAACGGACAAACTCGGCATTTTCTAAACCGGGAATTAGCTGAAATACACGCTTTTGTTCGCCCCAACGCAGATTAGTTTGAAATCCTACCATATTCCAAAGTTGACCGGCTTTATCTTCTTGCCGCAATTGCACCACAGCGTAAGAACGCTCCCCTGTGCGACTATCTGACAATCCTACAGGCTTAAGCGGACCATAACGCATGGTATCTTCTCCGCGCTTTGACTGTTCTTCAATTGGCAAACAAGCTTCAAAAAACTTTGCTGTTTCTCGTTCAAAATCTTTTAATTCAGTTTGTTCAGCTTTGCGGAGTTCTTCCCAAAACCGCAAATACTGTTCTTTATTCATCGGGCAGTTGAGATAAGCAGCTTCACCTTTATCATAGCGTGACGCCATAAAAGCAATATCGCGATTAATGGATTCTCCCACAACAATTGGGCTAGCGGCATCAAAAAAGCTGAGATATTCCATCCCACTAAAGCGACGTAAATCTTCCGCTAAATCGGGACTGGTTAAAGGACCGGTTGCTAAGACGACAATTCCCTCTGGAATGGCTGTAACTTCACCACGACGAAATTCAATTAAAGGATGTTTAGCTAAAGTTTCGGTTAAATCTTGGCTAAATTGTCCTCTATCTACCGCGAGTGCTCCACCTGCGGGAACGGCGTGTTCATCAGCTTTGGAAATGACGATAGAATTGAGTTGACGGAGTTCTTCATGGAGTAGACCGGCACACCGGTCGCTTGCCATTGCCCCAAAGGAATTACTACACACCAACTCTGCTAAATGTTCTGTATGATGTGCCGGACTAAAGCGTTTTGGTCGCATTTCCCAAAAAATCACCGGCACCCCCGCAGAGGCTATTTGCCATGCGGCTTCTGTTCCTGCTAGTCCACCTCCAATCACTTGTATCGGTTGTTGTTCCATAGTTAAATTTTTAATTCTTATTTTAGCTTAGTTTGATTATGGCGATCGCAACCCCTAACTATTCTAAAATTAAAGCCTTCATCGCGATGCCGGAAGTGTTTTCATGTACTTAAATGTCATATTATTGCCATGACCGCAATTACCATCAACTTCAACAACATCGTCAAACTTAACGACGACCAATTTTACCAACTGTGTCGGGATAATCCCGATGTCAAATTTGAACGTAAGGTGTCAGGAGAACTAATTGTAATGCCACCAACGGGGGGAGAAACTGGAAAACGTAATGCAAAACTAACTGCACGATTTGTCCTGTGGAACGAACAAACCGAACTTGGTGAAGTATTCGACTCCTCCACTTGCTTTAAACTCCCGAACGGTCCCAATCGCTCCCCGGATGTATCTTGGATAAAACTAGAGAGGTGGAACACCCTTAAACCAGAACAAAAAGAGAAATTCCCACCCATTGCCCCAGATTTTGTTTTAGAGTTGATGTCCCCATCGGATAGTTTGAGCGAAACCCAGGCGAAAATGCAAGAATATGTGAATGCAGGCGTAAAATTAGGTTGGCTTCTCGATAGAAAAACTCGTTGTGTTGAAATTTATAGACAAGGGCAACCAAAAGAAGTATTAGAGTCTCCCACAAGCTTATCTGGGGAAGATATATTACCAGGATTTGTTTTGGACTTACGGATAATATGGGGTTAATTACAATAGACATCCACCGCTATGATTATTATGCGTTGCCCCAAACCCTTGTAGAGACGTAGCACTGCTACGTCTTTACCTCTTTTCACGTCTTTACCTCTTTTCACGTCTTTACCTCTTTTCCAACAGATGTCTAATTAAAAAACAAGCGCTCCGAATTAACTTTTCTTTTACTGAGCGCTATATTACCCTAGCGATCGCAGATTATAATAAAACTTCAGCATGGTGAATTTATCCAATTTAAAGTAACAAAAATTAACCGTTTCTATCCCGATACAAACGCAATACATAAGCACCCGCTGGAGTTTCTCTAAAAGCGCTAATTTTTGATGCAAAGGAATCAGGCAACTCTTGCAATGGACGCGGCTTTATTGGGTGTTCTGGTGGTAAGATAACGGGTGCAGCCAAGGCAGCAAAAGTGATATCTGCGGCTGAAAAGCTATCTCCAACTAAATAGGTGCGTCCATCTGCTAATAACTCATTTACTTTCTCAAAAATGCTTTGAATTTGTTCATAAGCTTGTGCAGCAGACTCGGAATTAATATTAAAAGTTTTGCGAACAATTGAGCGCATCAAAGGAAAAACTACAGGAAATAATGCCTCTTCAAAAGAAGGAACACCCTGAGTCCATTTGCTTTGGATAAACTTTGAATCATTTATCGTGTAAAAGTAACCCAAACAGCGTATAGCTGGTCCCAATTGCTCATCAAATAAATCTTCGAGTTCTTCTACTTGTCGGCGCAATTGAGGGTCAATGGGATAAAGTTTGGCTTTATCTGGGACAATTTTATCTAGATATTGTAAGATATCTGTTGAATCAGTAAAAACGCCGTCTTCTGCTACCAAAACTGGAGTAGATTTTCCGCCAACACGCTTAGTTGCAATTAGATAAAATGGTGGCATATGGGCTTCTTCGACGTAAGGAAGTTTTAGTTTTGTCAATGCCCAACGTGCCTTTTCGCAATAATGACTCACGGAAATTGTAATTAGACGAAGTTGCTTTTTTTGGGTAATCTGTGTCATTTGATTTTTGTGTAATTGAAAGAGTTTGATGAATATTTATTTTTTAATTTCTCTGGGATGGGAATTGGACGATTATTTTGCAGGCTGAGTAGCGTTATTAGATATAATTTATGCTTGCACAGTCCATTTAATCCGTCCCAAATTACTTAACCATAAACACTCAATCACTGCAATTAAGATTCACTACCAACGCATTTAGTTGTGAACAATTCCATCGCATCGGAAATAAAACACGTCCCCCCTAACTTATTCAGAATAGGTCTAATATAATTTGCCACTGAAGACATTTTTTCTGGGGGAAAGAAAGCGATGACATAAACATTGTCTAACATAGTCATTGCCATATCATCACTGAGATTTCCTCTCCTACTTTTGCCGGCAACATTGCGAATCACTGTATGACCGGGTACACCTGCTTTTTCTAAAGCTTCTAAAATCTTTGCAAGTTCAACGTAATTGACAACGATTTCTATCCGTTTAACTGACTGCATAATTTCATCTCCAAAACATATTAATGCCGTATAAATATAGAGGAATACCTACAATGATATTGAATGGGAATGTCACTGCCAAGGCTGTTGAAACATACAAACTGGGATTTGCCTCAGGAACAGTTAGCCGCATCGCTGCGGGAACTGCGATGTAAGAAGCGCTTGCACACAATACAGAAAACAAAAGCGCATCTCCTTGCGACATACCAATCAGTTTGGCAACCACTAAAGCAATTCCAGCATTGACAATTGGGATAAGTATGGCAAATAAAATCAGAAAAACACCTGTTTTTTGTAAATCTTTTATTCTTTTGGCGGCAAGCAATCCCATGTCCAGTAAAAAGAAGGTGAGAACACCGTAAAATATATCTTGGGTAAAAGGTTTCAACTTTTCCCAACCATGTTCACCAGTCAATATACCTATGACGAGGCTGCCAACTAGTAAAAATACGGAACTATTTAAACAAGCTTCTCGTAGCACTTCAGACCAAGAAAACTCACTTTTACCTGGTTCTACTGCGAATAAATTCACCAAAATTATACCAACAATAATTGCTGGCGATTCCATCAAAGCTAGAGCTGCAACCATATAGCCATCAAAGACAATGCCCAGTTGAGTCAGGAAGGAACCAGCAGTAATAAAGGTAACAGCGCTGATGGAACCATAAGTAGCAGCGATCGCTCCGGCATTATAAGCGTCAAGTTTTACCCTCAGGATAAAAAATGTATAAACAGGAACGATACACGCCATTAAAATTGCTGCCAAAAGCGTTATAACTAGTTGTTGATTGATACCACTTTTGACTAATTCCACACCTCCCTTGAACCCGATCGCAAATAAAAGATATAGTGAAAACAACTTCGGTAAAGGTGGGGGAATTTCTAGATCCGACTTGACCAAAACTGCCAACATCCCCAAAAAGAAAGCTAATACAGGTGGATTCAAGATGTTAGACACTATCAGACTTACATCCATTTCCACCAATCCTCACGTAATTAATATTCCTTCATGAATTGTTGCATGAGAAGTGACAACTAGCATAAATTTTAAACAATCGGTTTGGGAGATCCCCGACTTCTTTAAGAAGTCGGGGATCTGACGTGCGATCGCTATATAATGGGCTTATTTAGTGCTAAAATAAGCTTCTAGCGCCTCAGAACCGCCAATTAATCTACCATCGATAAATACTTGGGGAACTGTTGTTGCACCTGTAACTGCCTTTAGAGAGCGTGTGGAAGCATCTTTACCTAAAACGATTTCTTCGTAATCAATATCATTTTGCTTCAGCATTTCCTTCGCACGAGCGCAGAAAGGACAACCTACTTTTGCAAACAGAGAAACAAACTGGGGCTTTGCAGCTTGGGGATTGATATAATTGAGCATTGTGTCTGCATCCGACACTTTAAAGGGATCTCCTGGTTCGTCTGGCTCAATAAACATCTTTTCTACCATGCCATTCTTTACTAACATAGAATAGCGCCACGATCGCTTACCAAAACCTAAATTTGTTTTGTCTACTAGCATTCCCATGCCTTCAGTGAATTCACCGTTGCCGTCGGGAATTAATATGACATTATCTGCTTCTTGGTCTTTTGCCCATTCGTTCATGACAAAGGTGTCGTTTACCGAAATACAAACGATGCTATCTACACCATTTGCCTTAAAGGCTTTTGCTGTTTGGTTGTAACCAGGTAAGTGCGTAGATGAACAAGTCGGTGTAAAAGCACCTGGTAAGGAGAAAACAACTACTGTCTTATTGGCAAACAGTTCATCGGTGGTTACATTTACCCACTCGTTGTTCTGACGAGTACGGAAGATAACTTGTGGTACTTTTTTTCCTTCGTGATTAGACAACATCAATTTGGTTCCTTGAATAATAGTTCACATGAAGCGTACTCATAATGATTATGACATGTCAAGGGTACTAAGACTCAGTTTTGCAAGAAAATCAAAAAAAGGGTGTCAGATTTTAGCGATCGCATTAGACATCGACCGAATTGAACTATGCGTTGCCCCAAACCCTTGATTAGACTATTCTGTGCTACGTCTCTACATTGTTTTCTGGAGATGTCTATTGTTAAAGAAACTTGGTTTTACCTATTGACTTGTGAAAGTTGACAAGGTATTATATGAATAATGAAAAAGGTGTGGACATATAGACCCGATTCGGAAGAATTTAACTTCCTAACTTTGCTCTTAACGACGCCACGAGAGAAAGGCAATTAATCCAACTAGAAAAGAAAAGGTAAATTGCACCCAATGCTTCTGGGTAAAGTTGAAAAATCTGTCTTTGATTCCTCATGTTGTTGGAGAGGGTGTATTAATTTGGGCGATGCGGGCTTGGGCGTATTCTTGAATTGGTGTATAGTTAATTTTGGCAGCGAGTGTGGCAGCTTCATTTAAAGAATTAATTGCCGCGTTTGATTCTCCCATCTTTAACTCGACATCAGCGATAAAATACAGCAGATTGCGACTTTGACTATATATGGAACCAATTTGAATGTAGAGATTTTGAGCTTGGTGGAGATATTCTAATGCTTGCTGGGGATTGTCTTGCAACTTACCAAATTCTTGCAGGATATTTGCTTCACCTAAGCGATCGCCAATATCGCGGTAGAATTGCAAAGCTGCTTCATAGCGACTTAATGCTTTATCACTGCGCTTGAGAAATTGTAAAACATCACCAATGGCTTGTAAAGTATTTGCTTCACCTAAGCGAGAACCTGTATCGCGGTAGAATTCTAATGCCTGTCGATAACAATCCTCAGCTTGTGTGACATCATCTCTAAGTTCAAAATAGAGATTCCCTAATTTTTCCCAACTACTAGTACAGCACGGCGTAAATAAAGCTACCATTCAAAAAAGCCAAAAACCTTGTATTTCAAGCTTTTTGACTTTTGACTTTTGAATGAGTGACTTCCGCGAAGCGGTACTAGCCAAATCAGCCTTTAAATCAAACTTTTTTTGTAACGCAATAGCCTTTTTATATGCTTCAATGGCAAATTTGCGATCTTGGGAACTGCGATCGCGTTGTTGATAATTTGAAATTTAGGTAAAAATAAAGAATTAATATTGTTTTTATAAATATCTTCCACCAAGCCCAAATCAAGTTTATCCAAGTCATCAATCACCACCAAAACTTGCTTTTTAGTCTCAGCTTGAATTATGGAAGCAATTTCATCAGCTTTGTGTGCAAGTTCAGAAACTTTACGCTCGTAAGTCTTTTTAATTTCTTCCCGAAACGTGGCTTCATTTGACAGAAGTGTAGTTGTGTTTCTTCACGCTTACCTACTTAATATGATCTGGAAAAGTTTTTTTCAAAAAGTTCAATTCTTTCAGCATATTAACTGCCTTTAACACAACTTGTTTTATTCAATTAATTGCACCTAAAATTGTTTATAATATCCAAGCGGTATGTATAATTATTTTTTCAAAGAACGGAGTGTAAACATGTATTGAAAGTTAACTTTTGAGCAAATCAAACTGAGAGAAATAGGTGCATAAATACCAATCGTGGTTCCTAATACCAAATGCATGACGGGTTCTGTAAAACCGAATAACTTTTGCAGCGCGATGCGAAAAAAAGATGCAGCAATAGTATGAGCCACAAAAATTTCTAAGGAAAATATTCCCCAGTTTTTGACAAAGAAGAGCAAATTGAACTTATCAAGTAAAACAGCCAAAGAAACTGTTGCAGCGATACCAAGCATTGCAATCAGGGGAATTGCTATCACATTTTCAGTTAGTTGAAATTGAACTGCTAGCCCAACTGCTATATATCCACCTAAGGTGATCAATATCAAGGCAAAATGGTTAATTTTACTTTTGATAGATAGCCAGGTGCCACTACCGAAAATCACCCCTAGCGCAAAGTAGATAGCATGACGACGAAACAAATACAATACACCCCAAGTACCAAAGTTGACGTTTAACCCATGTAAACAATACAGCACAACAGCAAAAATCAAGAAGAATATTGGAGATAGTTTCAGCTTATTGAGTATTCCATAAACTATCAGGATGGCAAACAGAGTATAAAAAAACCAAAATTGCTGGTAGGGTTGATAGATAATCTGCCAAATGTTTGTAAGTGATGTCTGGTTTGTGGTGGTATAACGTGATGCCAATGCCTGAATTCCCATCTGTATTAACGACCATAGGAAATAGGGGTAAGCGATGACATACAGCTTATCAAGCAGAAAATCTTTGAAAGGTTTGGATAGCGATCGCTGTACAAATAAACCTGATATAAAAAAGAATAAAGGCATGTGAAAGCCATAAATCCAGCGATCGACAAGCAACAATAGTGTAGAAGGTTGCAATATTGAACTATTTACTAAACCCCGTAGGACGTGTCCAACTACAACCAAAAATATCCCTATTCCTTTGGCATAATCAACCCAGTGCAGTCGATCCCGCATTAACGGATAATTGAGCTTGACTTTTGGTGCAAAGACTGAGTTGGCAGATGTTTCCTTCATAAACCTATCTATTAATGAAATGCTCTAAAGTATTGCCTGAATTGGAAGACCAAATCCTAACGAATTCCGAACGATCAAAAGTAGAGCGAGTACTCCGATAAAAAAGGCAGTACACAGAATATCCTGGGCAAAGGTGGAGAGTTTCTCCCGCCAAAGTCCATAAAGGTTGACGATGTACAAAGGCATATCGCTGAGTGCGATCGCGATAATTGCTCCCACTGTGCCAAAACGATAAAATGCTAAAGGTAATCCCAGACCAATAACCGTAAACCCAGCTAAATTGCTTTGAGCCGTGTACAAGGGCTTGCCAATTGCTATCAGAGCCGGATTTATAGTATAAAATAATACAGAGAACCAAATGCCGCAGGATAGAATTGGCATCATCCAGATTGCCTCGGTATAGTTTTCGTTGTAAAGTACGTCGATGACTAAATCGCCAACAGTCACTAAACCAGCTAATACCACCGCAAATCCCAATAGTATTAACCGACGTTGGCGGAGAATTTTGGCTCGCAAAATTGACCGAGGCTGGTCAAGAGAGTTGGAAATAGTCGGATAAATAACTTTATAGCTGAGAGTTTTAATTAGTTCACGGGGGATGCCTGCTAGGGAGTAAGCTATTGTATAAACCCCTAAAATTTTAAAAGATAGTAGTTTAGCAAGAATAAGGCGATCGGCTTGCTCATTCAAAAATGTCACCGCTGTTGCTAGAAACATCCATTTCCCGAAAGATAGAATCTCGCCCACGGCTTGCCGATCCCAAGCGAAGCGATTGGAATATCCTGGTATTAACCAATGGCTGCCTACCATTCTGTATATTGCGCCTGCGACTGCGCCAATAGCTAAAGCCCAGACACTTCGATTTAACCAGGCAGCGAGAATCATGGTAGACAGAGTTAAGATTTGCACCGTCATGTCGAATCGGGTCATCCTACCCAAGTCGATGCGGCGGTGCAAAGTATGTATGCTGGTGGAACCAAAGCCATCGAAAACTGATGTCAGTCCCACAATCGGAATTAACAACAACAGGCGCTGGTCATTGTAGAACTTTGCAGCAGGGAAGGAAATGAGTAGGAAAAACAACCAGAGTATCCAGCCACGAATTGCTTGTAGCGTCCAAGCTGTATTCAGAAAAGTTTGCTCCTCGCCGCGTTTATTGTTGATAATACTTTGAGGAATGCCTAAGTCTGAGAATAAATCTATGCCTGCTCTGAGGGTATTGACCACAGCCATCAAACCAAAAAACTCTGGTACTAGCAGACGAGTCAGGAGGAGGTTGCTGCCAAACCGGAGTATTTGAGCAGATCCATAACCAAAAAGTGTCCAGATTGCACCACGGATAGCACGCTTTTTCAGTGTTGTCATAATTTGTTTAAAGAGTGACTCGGCTAGTTGACTTGAGTCTTGGTTAGGTTTTGCAACTCGCCTAGTTGGTAGTTCTTCTCAGCAACCTGAGAATTTTCTGGGGTAGAGCGAAACAAATTCGCCAATTTGCTTGCTTCTTCAGTCACATTGTGATGCACTTTGACGGTTGCCGCCCCAGCTTTACCCATTTGCTCTAGATGTTCTGTTGGCTGTTGTAGCACTTCACGCATCGCTGCTGTCAAAGCTTCCACTGAACCTGATGGAACCAACCAACCGTTGATTCCTGGCTTTACCAGTTCGGGAATCCCAGCTACATAAGTGCTAATTACCGGACGTGACAACGCCAAAGCCTCCATAATGACTACAGGTAGCCCTTCGGCAAAGCTAGGCTGAATCAAAGCACGGGAATTGATTATATATTTTTGCACTTCGGCACCACTAGCCCAACCAGTAATTTTTACCTGTGCTTCCAAGTTGTAGTCTTTGATTAAACTTTCAATTTCCGGTCTTAAAGAACCATCTCCTACCAAAGTCAAATTACACGGCAAATTTTCCTCTGCTAGTTGCTTGACTGCTTGGAGGAGCAACAGTTGTCCTTTTTCTTGACAAAGGCGACCGACGCAGACCAAGTTTGGCTGAGATGATATTGTTGTTGTGAGTTGCTGGAAAAAATTATTGTCTACACCACAACGAATCACATGAATCTTTTGCCACTGCTGGTGGTCGCACCAGCGATAAAGCTGACCTTTGCTGAACAAGCTGATTGTGACTACAAACGCAGCTCGATTTATCTTTTCCCTCAGCGCTAAACTTTCGGGTTGATCGAATTCGTATGGTCCGTGAACCGTAAAGCTGTAGGGCGGTCCACCTAAGGCATGACACAACATCGCTACTGTGGTGGGGTTGGTTCCAAAGTGAGCATGAATGTGAGTTATCCCCAATTTGCGAAACCAACCTAGCAGGACGCAAGCTTCTGCTAAGTAAATAATATGGTAAAATATGCCTCGCTCGGAAGCCCAACCAACTTTAAGAGCTAAGGATAAACTTTTTAACCAGAGAATTGGTCGAGCGATCGCCACGCTTAACAAGTTAAACAGCAACCCCAGAATACCTACACCCAAAACTATTTGAGTCTTTTGGAATTCCTCTTTGTCCTCTGTATCTACCAATTGAGTTTCGCATTTGCGGATTGAAAAGCGTGCTACCGACAGCCCGCAAGCCTCAATTGCAGTTATTTCTCTGCGAATAAAGCTGTGACTTGCCTTGGGATATTGATTTACTAGATAAGCAATTTTCATTTTTACTTCAGATGCACAGCAACAGTCTCACACTCAGTCAGCCGTCTGGCAAAATTTACTAATTATCAAGGCGATCGCACCTGAAAGTCATAAAAATTGTTATGAACTATAAACGACTTAGTATTGAAATCAGTATCTGGGTAGGAAGGCACAAATAAATATAATATGAAGAAGATTAAGTTTTCAAAACTCTCTTTTCTTCTGTCTTCTGCTTTTTGCCTTCTCTTTATACTAATTTTTGTTAATTCCAATACGTAATCATAATATTTTGCCTAAGTAAAATCAATTTACTTGTATGAAGTTAGTCTTTAGATTTGCTTGTACTTTTGTAAATTTATGGTAAATATTGAGTTAATAATCCTGATTCTCTAGAAAATACTTGTTGCAAATAAAACCATAACTTCATCAGGGCGCAAGTGCTGACCAACCAAGAAAAATCTTCTCTGCCTGTTTACACAGAGGGTCAGGATAGGGTTGTAGGAATCAGCACTAACGCCCTGTTTCTCCTAATAATTTGAGCAACAGACGTTAGTATGAAGTAGCACTTTTGTATTCAACCAAAGTCCGCTGGCGTTTCAACAGCCGGGAAATGTGAAACAAAATTTGACCTTGAGCTTGCGGTAATTTACCTAAAATGCAAAACCTAGCGTAGAGAGACGCATCCTCTGACTTGAGACCGCGTTCCTGAGTATTTTTATATATTTTGTATCCTAGCAATGTATAAATAATTATCAATAATAGAATGCTAAGACCGAAAGTTAAAGGTGCAGTCGCAACAGCCATTAGCGGTAACAGCAAACCCCAAAACCAAATACTGCGGCTTTCTTTGACCCAATGCCGTTCAGGAGTGCGACTGTGCAGCCATGACCCTTCAGCATATGCATGACCTGCACGGAGCGATCGCTTCCACCACTGAGAGAAGCGGGTGATTTGAGCATCGTGCAAAGTCATTTCAGCATTTATACGTAATATTTTCCCAGCGTATTGACGCAATCGCACACACAGTTCTGGTTCTTCACCGGCAATTAAAGTAGGATTGAACCCTCCTACTTGTTTAAATGCGTTTACCCGCATCATCGCATCGCCACCACAAGCTTTCGCTTCCCCAACCGGAGTATCCCACTCGATGTCACAGAGGCGATTATAAATCGAGTTATTGGGAAATTCTTCCCGCCGCCGTCCGCACACTACTACAACGTCGGGATGTGCAACCATTTCACTTGCTGCACGTTGTAACCATCCCTCTACTACCCGACAGTCTCCATCGACAAACTGAACAAATTCGATATTCGGATTTACTTCTAATAAATGTTCAAACCCAGCATTTCTAGCACGAGCGGCAGTAAACGGAATTGATAAATCAAGCTCGACTACATGAACGCCAAGGGAGTGAGCTAACGCCACACTACCATCTGTGGAACCTGAATCTACGTAGACAACGGTTATCCCTTCGCCCAGTACTGATAGCAAGCACTCTTTGAGACGATTTCCTTCATTGCGTGCGATCGCAACGACTCCAATTTGCTGCACTATGAAACCTCCTGTGCTATAAGTTATGGTCAAAATATTTATACATTAGATTCTTGCAAAAATTGTCGAGTTTAATTGCTTACACTTCTATCTGGTATTTAGAATTTATACTTATGACTTAATTATTAACTACTTCCTCTCAAAAACAAAGTCAAATACAGCCATTGACAAGTTGCCATAATTATGATTTTAATACACATAAAGGTATTTTTTCGTAAATTAAATTTTATTCTTCAAGAGGGATTGTAATTTAAATAATACTTTGATCTGTTTACTAAATAGCCAATTGAGTTAAATTTTATCTCTAAACACAAATTAATGAATTAACTTAAACATTGTGTTTTATGCCTATCAGCGAGTTAGTGACTAATCAATACTATATTTACATCACCCCAGAAGAGGGGCTAATCCCTTGGGATATATACGACCCCAATCCAGCAAACTGCGGCTTTGTAGCTTATTTCGGTAAAGTTTTCCAAGCTGTGGAAAAGCACTTGCAGAAAATAGGTTTAATATTTTACGTGACAATGACCGAAATGCATCAACTCCCATCCTATGGGGAAAATGTGATTGTGGTCATGCTGGGAGACGAGTTGTGTCGCATCCCAAACTATGTTCACAAGGTTGGAGCTATTTTCAAGTGTTATGGTGGTACGCAGCAAATAATTGGATGCAATTTTTTGAACAAGCCTTCGTATCTGAATTTGGTGACAACACTTCAATATGTCAGAAATTGGGTGAAGCGTCTGCCTTCGATGGTGAATTATCAATTTCATAATTTTAAAAATAGGTTGTCTGGAAGCAATAAAAACACCGGAATATATGACATTCCTTTGGGTTACTATAACTCAGAAGATTTGCCAATAAAAGATATGGAAGAACGTAGTTACGACGTTTTCTTTTCAGGTAGTTCAGTACACGAACGTTATCCTTTATGGTCTTTGCAGTACTGGTTGAAAACTCCAAAAACCATTTCGCGAGAACAAATGATATCTAGTTTAAATAAATTCCAAAAAAAACATCCAGAATTTAAAGTGCAATTTTCAGTGACTGCGGGTTTTGGTGCTACGGATAATAGCGAAGTTGAAATTAGCTATAGCAAAAAAATGATGAACACAAAAATATGTCTTGCTCCGAGAGGAACTTCCTCTGAGACATATCGCTTTTTTGAGGGAATAAAATATGGTTGTATCCTCTTGACGGAAGCTTTACCTTCACGGTGGTTTTATGATGGTTCTCCCGCGATTCAGATAAAAGATTGGCGAGAGATTGAAACAATACTGGAAAACCTGCTCCAAAACAAGCAACTCATGGAAGAAATACACCAACAATCTTTGAATTGGTGGGAGACAAAATGTTCGGAAGCTGTTGTTGGTGAGTACATTGCCGAGAAATTGAACTCATTATAGCGGCAACAACACGCTCATAGTGGGGTGGAATTTAGAACACACATATAGCTTTTAAAACAAAAAACGGGCGTTGCGTTCAAAGATGTGATTTTTTACTTTCTAGGTTGGGTTTTAGAGGATGTTTGAAAAGTATTAGGCGAATATAATTCGCTACTACACTAGCATTGTCCACCGACCTGGACTAATGCCAAATCAAGGGTTTTCTAACCCACGCAGGTGGGTTTTGTCTGTGTAGCCGCGAATTATATTCGCTTTTGCAACTTATGGTTTGAAAACCCTCGTTGCAGAAGTTTTTGGGCGCCTAGTCTCTTAATACAAGACTTGGCACCGTTGTATTTTTGTAATTTTTGCTCCCGTAACCGTTCAACAATGTCACGTTGCATTGACTTCATCATCTCTTTTTTTTGGGCAGATCACTCAGTTTCCAAAGACCTATGCACTTATCTGTGTCTGCAAAACCTGCATCACGTCTTTCGTAAATAAGTTTTAATGGAGTCGGAAAGTTAAAGGGTTCCAGGCACATGTTAAGAGAACGATAACCGCCTGTTACGATAGGAAAGTTTTCTCTAGTATCAGGGTGAGTGGTAGTCAGCAAATACTTCGATTTACTAGCTTTTAAATTCTCTATTGCTGCAAATATGTCCTCAAATGATAAGTGGAAAAAGCAGTCTCTACAGAGAATCAAATCGGCGTAGGGAAGCTCATCCTTCGTCAGGTTACAAGAAAAAAATTTCCGCTTAGGATTTCCATATTTATTTTGATTAATTGTGATTATTTCTTTGACAATGTCTCCACCAATGTAGTCACAATTTCCCAAGTCAATAAATTTCATCCAATTGAAATCGCCACAAGGTACATCCAAGAGGACATTAACATTAAGCTCTTGTATTAGGCTAGGCAAAATCGCGCGAATATGTTTAGTTTCAAAGTCTGATGAACCAGGACCTGATTTTGATTGTTCATCCCGCCAATGATTCTTTTCATAAAACGAAGTAAATATTTCTTCTGACGATTTTCCAACCAAATCTTTATATACTTTTTTTACCTTCCATAATCGCCATTTATTCAATAAAGACTGGCCTACTAATCTTTTTATCGCTTGCTTTAAAGTATCTAAAGTCATTTTCACTTCTCCTAAAGTCAACTTATTTGAAAGCAGAAACCCGACTAATTCAAGCGGTAGCGAGCAATACCGATCAGCCGACGTGCGTGACGCACAACAGCATCGAACAGTGCCACAGGGAATTCCTGCAAAGTCGGATCGCCTGCTGATAGTGCGGCTAAAAGCCGTGAAGGGGCAGTTTTGATATCCATCCAAGGTGCGTCTTCCCCGATTTGTTCTCGGTATTGGCGAGCGGTTAATGTATACGGAGAGAGTTCCAGGTGGATGCGCTCATAATACGTACGCAGCCGCTTTTTCAGCGACTCCTGAGAACTCCATATCTCCGCCGGACAAAGTCCCATTTCCCAAGGCTTGCGACCCATCGAGTGGACTAACGCTGGCAAACCTTGACCTTTTAGGAGCGTTTGCACTCGTTCGGTGGGGGTGTAGCCGGCAGGTCCGTAACATTGCGCGATATCAGTTCCGCGCTTTAGCATTTCTACAGGGACATGGGAAAATTCTATAGAACCGAGAACGGCAGTGAGTACCTCTTGATCGCCAAGCATATGCAACGGGCGCGCGTAGTATGGCTGGCGCTGTGCTTGAATGTAAGTAGGGTCATTAAGCATCGCTTGCCAAGCCTTGAGGAGTTCTACGTGGTGGGGAGTCACTCGGACGATTCCCGTATTTATGGTGGTGGGAAAACTTCGACTTGGTTTCAGCCCCCAAGCAACAGTGCGGTGCGTTCCCCCTTGATACTGTCCCCAGTAATCCTCCTGGGTGACAATCACGGTATCATCGCTCTTGTGCTGCAAGTGTTGGCGGAAATCCCGATTAACTATAATGTCCGAGTCAATCCAGACTACTTCGGAATGACCTTCGTTGAGACGGCGCAGCAGAATTGTCGGTTTCACGTTCCAACCTACCTCGGCTAGATCATCCTCGGCAAGAAGCTTTACATTGAGTTGGACTTCAGCCCATTGGCAAAAGGTGGCGGGAGGTTGGGGACAGCTGATAATCACCGGAAGGTCTGGACAATGACGGGCTAAACTCAACACCGTGAGCTTAACTCCGATCAGGTACTTTGGACGATCCTCGTAAATGCAGATGATCATAATTCCAGTCTCTCAATTGAATTCCAGTTTAGGCTATTATGGAAAAGTTCATTTGCCTGTTGCAGATGCAATTGTCTTGCATCTCATTAAACTGCACCTTAAATAGTCTCATTGTACAGAAATAATTGGTTTCCCGCATAAATTTATCACTGCACCTGAGACTATCTTAATATTTTAATTCCTTTGGTGGTTTCAACTTTTTTATAGAGGCGTATCATGACAGAAAATTCTCAAATTACTTTCGTTTGCTGCGTTGAGTCCGGCTCGCTGGAAATACAAACTGTACGGATGATAGAAAGCCTGCGGCGATGGGGAGGAAAATTTGCCTCGGCGCCCATATTTGCAGTAACGCCTTGCTTTGGACCTCCGCTTGCCAAAAAGACACATCAAATTTTTGACAAGTTCCAAGTGGAATATCTTAGTTTTCAAAATAAAAGCAAGTATTCTTGGAACAAATTTTTGAATAAGCCTTCTGCCCTAGCTGCTGTACAAAAGCTTGCTACAACTGAATGTATTGGTTGGTTAGACAGCGATTTACTTATTGTGGACGAACCAGACAAACTCACCCTCAACCAAGGGGAAAGTTTTCTCGCCTGCGCCTCCGACAAAAATATTGGCACTACAGGACCAGAAGACCCTAATGAACCGTATTGGCGGGAGGTTTGCAAATGTGTAGGCGTTGAAATTGAAGACCTACCTTGGATTAATACAGAGTACGAAAAAGTGCGTATCCGTTTATATTGGAACAGTGGAATTTTTGTTTATCGTCGTTCAACAAATTTTGCTGACCATTATTTACAAACATTTATTCAATTGTGCGATTCCTATATAGCTTCTCAGAATTCCGGATTCTTTTTCAATGACCAAATTGCTTTAGGTTTGACTATGGTCAAGATGGGAATTCCTTGGCGGGGGTTACCTTACTCTCACAACTATCATATGGGCACTAAGACGCACTCTTCTTGGTACAAGGAAGAAGAACTTCGGGCAGCTAAGATAGTTCACTACCATGATTCTATGTGGACTTCGTTCTGGGAAACATTTATAGAATGTCTCTCAACAACTCACCCACCTGTAGCTGATTGGCTGACTTCTATTGGTGCGATGAAAAATGAAGCTCCTTTGCCGTCGCGTTCTATCAAAAAAATAATTGACTTTACAAGGTCACGCAAAGAGTTGGCTTATAACAAAGCTTGTAGAGTAATTTAATTAAAATTAAAAGAGTGCATTTCACCGTGTCACCGTGTTTTCAACTGACTGGGTTGCTTTCTTATCAGTATGGAAAGCGCGGTGGACACATACAAAACCCAATATATATTTGCATGACGTAGCAAGTAACTTTCCGTCATGTTATTCATTGCTAAAAAGATGAGAAATGCGAAAGGCCAAAGGTCTTCTGAATTGTTAGTCGCGTAAGCTCGTTTCAGTGCCCGACCAAAGGCTATAGCGTAACTAAGTAGAAAAAGTGATAAACCGATAAAACCAACTTCAAGTGCGAAATCAATAAAGCCATTGTGAGCATGAGGTGCGATAAAACCATTCCCAAGTGCCTGACCTGCTTCTCTTGCATACTTACCTGCTGGTGTCCAATATACATCACGACCAAAACCTAACCAGGGTCTCTCGTTAAGCCTGAATAAAATAACACCCCACAATATTGTCCTTCCAGTTAAAGTAGGATCTCTTCCCAAGCCAGTTATGATATCTACCCAGTAACTGATAACTAATGTACCCACACATGCTAAAATAAGAACTCCAAGGTCTAAAAAAACTACGGTTATCTTTCCCCGCCACCGAAAGTTCCGATAGAAAATTAAAATTAATATAATAAGGAAATATACAACAAGGGAAGTTTTGGAAGTAGACAGCAAGATCATAGTTAACGATAGACTAATGCCTGCCCACTTATAAAGGCGATGTTGTGGCTTGTCGATAGGCAGACAAAAAAATGCTAACGAGCTAATAATCATCATGCTGCCAAAGGTATTCTTATACTCGTAGATTCCTCTCCATGCTCCTGGATGATCAAGTTGATGTATAGCAACAGAAGGTAGTATGAGAGCGCCAACGATACTGAGCAAAGCTCCTATAGCGAATGTGCAAGCAATTAGTCGTACTTGCTCTTTCAAGCTAAATCGTGTAGCAAAATATAAGCTAAACGAGGTCATTTGCCAAACCTCACGGCTACTTTTCAGAGTTAATTGTATATCGCCTGACCAGATAAACGATAGCAAGATTATTAGTGTTAATATCCAGAGGATCTTATCTTGATTAGCTGTGCGTAGGGCATCTTTCCAGTTGAGGCAAATTAAGACCAGCGAAGTTAGCCAAATCAAATATCTTAATAGTGTTGTAATGATGCCTGGAAGTAACGGACCAGTTGCTAAGGTTAAGCCTATGTCAAAGGCTCCGGTGAAGAAGGTTAAGCCTAAAATGACGAATGCTTTCTCGGCAATTTCTAGATGTTTACGCACAAATTTTAAATTGTATTGTTTAGATAAAAATGTAATAGAATAAAGTGATTTAAATGCTAGTCACGAATTCTGGCTGTGTTCATAGTTTTGAACCTAACCCAAAATGTTGTAGGAGAATTAGAGAACTTTTGGAGATAAACGAGATCAAACACGTTAAATTACATGAAGTTGGGTTATCCGATCAAGCAGAAACTATAACACTAAGTGTTATTGCGGATCATACTGATATGGGTACTCTTGCTTCTCCTCAAGATAACTATACGTAAGTACTAGGTTAGTCGAAAAGCCCCGTGATTGATTCGCGGGGTTAGTGAAATATTACCCGATTTCTCTGGCGCAAGACTCCAAGCGCTAACGCGATCGCCACTCTTGGTCAGTAGCTACTTGTCATCGTTAACTTCACCTCTTGTTCTTCGGCAATTGTTAGAAGGATAGATTTAAGGGTAGCCCCCCAACTCTTTGTAGTATCGAAAAACTGCTCTTGCGCTATCAAGCAAGCCTGTCTCTTTTTTTGATAAAGTTGCCGATCGCTACATAACTCTAGCAACGCATCACCGTAAGCCTTAACATCATTTGCCGGAACCTCCATTGCCGCGTCTCGTACGTAAGACAAAGCTGGACAGACTGCTGAGGTAACAACCGGACGCCCTGACAAAATACTTTCACATACAACCCGATTGAAACCCTCGATAAACTCTGTTCTGGTAGGTACGATGACAACGTGCGATCGGCTAAACATTTCCCGCATTTGCGGCTTCGTGCAGTACCCATGACAGATAAACGAGCCATCAACGCCGCTCATTTGAGCTGCAAGACGTAAAGACTCTAGTGCCGAACCCTCGCCACAAATGTCGAAAAGGATATCTTGTCTACCCTCAGTAGCAAAGCGTTTGGCAATTTCTAGGAGGTCAAACACGCCTTTGTCTGGCTCAACCCTACCTGCAAATAGAACCCGGAAGGGCGATTCCACCGATGGTTCAGGTATGTTTGCAAAGTCTGTTCGCAGATAGGTAGAAAAGAATTCCAAAATCGGTTGATGTTTACCCCGCGTTAGTTGGGAAATTTGTTTAGCTATGTCCTGGGATGCTACTAATATCCCCTGACAATCAGAAGCAAACAAATTACGGCTAAGTGATAAATTCAGTTTATCTACTAAACGTGGAGGCAGGTACTTGCACCACAGCATACAATGCAGCGTTGGAATAACCTTTATCCCTATCCAGGAAAATAAATACAAAACAAACCAATATGTTGTGCCGTGATTTATCACCGCAACATTAGCTTGAAAGCGAATGGCAGAGGCAAGTAACTGCAATCCACACCATACTTGTCTTAGGTGATAAAAAATTCCTGATGCGTTAGGTAATGGAACCCGACGGTGTTCAACGATAAAGCGATTGTCTTGGACAAATTCATTTTTGTTAGACTGTGCGATCGCGTAACCTTTTGCATTTAAAGTTTTGCAAACTTCATAAAACTGACTTGAGAAGGTAACTGATACCTGTGAAGGAGCATCTCCTCCATTAATCCAATAATTGTAAGCTTCAATAATATCTTCAGGACCAGATGCATAAAGAATGCGAAGGGGTTTAGCCATGTTGTTATCTGGGGTTTTCAATATCTAATTTATTCATTTCTCGATCCTAAACAAAGTTAAAAATTATCGGCTTCCACACTCAACAAGGAGATTGCTTTCTTGTAGAAAAAGCCCTTTATCTATGGGTAATATCATGTCTAGGATTGAAGGGCAGATTCTTCTTTTTGAATGCGACGTTGTTGATTGGCTCCTGTGATTTTTAAAGCCATAGTCTCAATTTCGCGGTAAAGCGATCGCGGTAGCAGCCAGAGCAAATACGCAGCACCTAAAGTTATCAGTGTACGGCGTGGCTCCTCTAACAAAATTAGCCAGTAGGTAAATAAAGCTTGGTGCATGAGTTGCACAGCTGTTGAACCCGATTGCAAAGTGACTGCCCTTCTGGCTAAATGTCGCAGTTGGTAAGCCATAGCTATGTTGTCCAACTCAACCATTACTGTTGGAGAGTAGGAACAGGCTTTTTCTAGCATCCTTTCCCAGGAATTTAACTTTTTAACCAGTTGGGCTGAATATCCCTGTGAATTTACCCGATAAAGCGTCAAAGGTTCAGGAACACCCTCAATTTTCCATTTTGTTTTAATGGCAATACGCAGCCAACATTCGACATCTTCTGACGGGTGTAATTGGCGATCGTCGTCAAAATAAAAGTCCTCTACAACACCATAAAGATTGTCTTGAAATCTAATATCTTCAAAAACTTCTCGTCGAATTACTGCCACCGATCCATTGCCAATGGGGGTGCGGCAAAGTAAATCAAGCAAAGTAATTCCCTGAAGCTTAGAAATCTGATATATACCTAAAGGGTTTCCTGCCTCATCAATAAAAGCAGACCGACAAAAGCTAACTCCTACTGCTGGTGAATTATCTAGATGCTCAACATGCTTTGCCAGCTTTTCTTTTAACCACAAGTCATCTGCATCTAAAAAGGCTAAATATTCTCCTTGAGCATAGCGAATGCCAGTGTTTCGAGCGGCAGCAACTCCCCGATTCTCTTGACGAATAATTTTAATTCTGGGGTCTGTAAATTGTTGGCAAATTTCTATACTTCTATCAGGAGAGCCGTCATCAATGAGCAGAAGTTCAAAATTTGTATAAGTCTGTTCCAGAACTGATTGTACTGTAGCCCCTATATATTTATCGACTTTGTAAATTGGAATAATGACAGATACTTTTTTCATGCTAAAAACCTCATCCGGCGTTAAATCTAGGCAAAATAAAACCACGCATACCGCTGCAAATGCTGATAGTTAGGGGGAAGTGTTTCCCAAATATTTAGGATTAACAAATATGTCGGCTCAATCCGGTTATACCAGATTATAAACAAAGGCTGTTATTAATAGGTGGAACGATTTTTGATTGACTGATGCTTTCAGCAAACTCAGCACTCAAGATAAATCAGTTACTAGCATTCAGCAGCACTCTTAGAGTTTACCGAGTTCACCTCACGAGAGCCAGAGCGAGCAAACTTTGAAGAATTGATGATTTTTGCCGGTATGCCAACTGCCGTTGCTCCTGCGGGAACATCGGAGAGAACTACGGCATTAGCACCAATATTTGCGTCATCTCCAATAGTAACGTTGCCAAAAATTTTCGCCCCAGCACCAACATTGACACCTTTACCCAATTTTGGTGCATCAGAGGGACGATCTAAATAACGGTTTCCTAAAGTAACGCCTTGGCGAATAATACTGTCATCACCCATCGCACAATTTCCATGAATGACAATTGCTCCTTGGTGTTCAATAATTACGCGCCGACCAAGTTGGACACTGTAAGGTAGTTCAATTCCATAAGTGTTGCGAATTTTCCGAAACAACATCCGATATAAGATGCTGAAGGGTGCGCGAAGTAGTTTCGGTTGAATTTTCATCCTCCAGACTCCAAAACGCTGAACTGCTACGGCTCGGAATCCTGGCTTAGTCCAATCTCGTCCGTGAGCAATCCAGTCTTCTTTAATTTGCTCCCAAAGACTTAAAGTAAAAAGTTCTGCGTCGCTTGTGTTTGCTCTCAACTCCGGTGATGCACTCATCTTATGGTTCCTATTTCAGTTTTTTCTTAGGTATTCAACTTAAGGGTATATATAAAGTCAAGGAAAGGGAGTTCTTCTTTTTTGACATTAACTAACTGTTATCTGCCTCTAATATCGAGTGAGTGGATATTTAGGGTAATGACGCCGTATCTACTTTCTCAGCATTTTGTTCAGACCGGTAGTTGTTGTAGTAAAAGTAGTTATCAGGCTCATGCTTGACGTTAACGGCGTTGGCTATGATTCCCAAAATATTAGCTTCAGAACGTGCGAGTAAGGACTTAGCAGCGGTAGCAGTACTTGAATCTACAACACCAGGTCTGACTACAATTAAGACTCCATCCACCATGTTTCCGAGAACTGCCGCATCAGCTGTTCCAACTAAAGGAGGAGTATCAAAAACGACGTAATCATAGCTTTGGGACAACATATCAATAAAAGATGTCATGCGCTCTGAGTCAATCAATGCCAGGGGATTGGGAGGCATCACTCCAGCGGTTAGGACAGATAAGTTAGGTGTTAGTTTTTGCACCGATGACGAAAAATCATTCTCACCAACCATGACGTTACTTAAACCTACTGAGTTGATTAAACCCCAGAGGTGATGTTGAGATGGCTGACGCATATCTGCATCAACTAGCAAGACTCGTCGTCCAGCTTGAGCCATTACCGCTGCTAAATTAGCAGCAACTTCTGTTTTTCCTTCTCCAGATATTGAACTTGTGACTACAATTACAGAAACTTTTTTATCTAAGCTCATAAACTTTAGATTTGCCTGAAGCATTTGGTATGCTTCATGAATCACAGTCCGAGGAGTACTTGCAACAATAACTCGCGGCGAGACTTTTTGTAAGCTAGTATCCAAAGGGGCAGATGTATTATTATTAGTTTCAAATTGAGGAATTAGCCCTAGCAATGTATAGCCAAAAAGCGCCTCAGCTTCTTTAGCAGTTTTCAATCTTCTATCGATTAAGTCAACAAAAAAGGCAGCTGCCACACCAAGTAATACACCAGCAAATCCACTACCAAATGATATTCCTAGCTTCTTTTTGGTTACTCCTGGACTAGTACCAACCACAGCAGATTGGATGACACGAGCATTTCCAACAGTTTGATTTTCTGCTATTTTGATTTCCTGTTGTCGAGTCACAAGGTTTTCGTAGCTTTTTTGTGCGATTGATAACCTTCGCTCTAGTTCTCCTTGCTGTTTCTCTAAATTTGGTACAATATCAGATTTGCGCTTATAAGACGCTATAATCCCAGACAAAGCTTCTACTTTTTTTTCTAACCCCAAGCGTTGTGACTGTAATCTCACAAACTCTGATGTCAGGTTTTGCTTGATCTGCCCCATCTGTAATTGACTAGGAGAAATAGGTGCTTGATATCCTAATGATTGGGATATTCGCTGCTGCAATAAAGAATTTAATGTTGCTTCTTGATTCTTGAGAGTAACGATGGATGGATGTGATTCTGTGTAGCGTGCTTGTTGTGATGCTAGCTGAGTTTGTACTTTTTGCAGTTCACTTAAGAGTTCTTGCACACCAGGTACTTGACTTAAAGAAGTAATATTTACAGCTTGATCTACAGGTAGATTCATTTGACGGCGTATTTCTACTTCCTGGGCACTTATATCAGCGAACTGAGACTGAGCTTGGGCTAATTCTTTCTCTGCCTCACCTATCGTTTCAACTGAGTTGCTCGTCTCTTCTTTAAGCTCGATGATGTGATTTTTTAGCTTAAACTGACGCACATCTTCTGCTGCTCGATCTAATTGTGTTTTAGCTCGTGGCAATTGTTTTTCAATAAATCCACCTGCGGATATAGCTTCCTCGCGATTGGTCGTTTGATTATTGGCAATGAAGGATTTCATTGCCTGATTGACTACTGCTGTAGCGAACAGAGGATCTTCAGATACGTAAGAAACTTTGAGTACATCAGTGCCTAAAATTGAGTCAGCTTTGATTGCCAGTAACTCTGGATTGAGAAGAGCATCCTTTTTATCTTTCAGCTTGAGAGTATCTATCACCTCCTGTTTGATGGGCAGAGACTGCACAATTAGAGCTTGCGTGTCTAGAGGATTAGCTTGAGCTCTTACGGTTTCAAGATCCCCTATTTTTTCTCCTACTCCCGTTAAAGATGAGGTTCGATTTGATTGGAAAAGTAGCTGTCCACTTGCCTCGTAGGCAGGTCGTTCCAACAACAAACTAGTCCCAGCTAAAGAAACACATGCTGCAAATACTCCTGAAGCTATTAGCCAGCGACGTTTGAGAACTAGCAAATATTTTTGAACATCTATCTCTTCCGGATAGTTTTTTGTATCCATACAGATTTTTTAATTGTAGATAAACGCTAAGTTGGAGCTATTAAGAACATCAAAATGTGAATGCTTTGAGTTAAAACTTGGGTTAACTACTCTTGAAATTAAACGTTTTTACATTTTTTTATCTTGATCAAAGATGCGATGTTACTACGTTTATGTTTTTTAGCTGTTGACCAAGGATTTTCGTAAAGCTGAAATCTTTGTTTCACAATTAACCACAAAAATGGGATAGCATCCAACATATATCTCTTCCAGAGTCGCTGAGGTTCGCTTAAAAGCCGATAAAGCCACTCTAGACCAACTTCACTCATCCACTTAGGCGATCGCTTGATATTACCTGCCTCAAAATTGATAGTTGCACCAATAGCCAAAAATACTTTGATATTCTTCAATTCCTTTCTATATTTACCAATCCACATTTCTTGTTTGGGTGCCCCTACACCAATTGCTAAAACTGTAGCATCTGAAGAGTTAATCAGTTTAACAATCTCCTGACACTCCTCTTCATTTTTCTCAAATCCAAAGGACGGTGAGTGCGCCGCAACTATAATATCTCTACCTACCTTTGAATTAATGTTTTGTTGAGCTATCTTAACTACATCTGCCTCAGCCCCCAGCAAAAATATTTTAATTGTATCATCATGCTGGTAATAATTGTAAAACGCTGGAAACAAATCTGAACCAGAAATTTTCTCCTGTATTGGTGTTTTCAAAAAACTCGATATATACATCAAAACTTTACTATCGCAAACTCTATAATCTGCCTCTTGGTAAACAAGATAAAAGTCCTGATTTTTCTGCAATTTCATCACATGATCTACGTTAGGGGTAAAAACAACACCACCGAATTGCAGTTTTTCTAGCAATTCTACCATTGTGATATTGTTAATGGTCGTATTTAGTAAGTTAACCTGTCTCATCATTATCGTTAAAACAACTAACCCATTGGACAAAACTGTTTTTAGTAACTAACCAAGCAAGCAAGGCAGGTTGTTTTAACTAGACAAATCGAAAAAAAGGGAATGCACCGATGATTGCAATTTAAACAATAACTAAAAAAAAGCTATCTTTTTGAAAGTAGTTTTCAATTGCTTAGTTGCTTGATTATTTACTATGAATGCATTGTCTGTTGTCAGTAATAAATATACCTTTTTTTCTTTATATTTCAAAGAGCTAATATAAAGTTGATATGTAGAAACGAAAATATTTATTGAAGAGAATGTAAAGTTTTGCTTAAAAACCCGGATTTATCGAAAAAACTTGGAAGTTATATAGTTGAACTAAATCAACAAACATTTTGCTGTGTCTGGGTTTCGGCATTTCCAGAGTAGACTTATTTACTCAAAAATCTGGTGCGGGATTTACCTCTACGTAAATCCCGCAGACTCTTGAAAAAGCAAAAATGTAGTTGAATAAAGTTGAATAAGAAGCCAAAAAACATCTAACTTAGGGCAGGCTTTAAGTAGGTAATGGGAAGAGCTTTAAGAATGATCGCTCTTAAACCATTCGACAACGGGATTTACGTAGAGGTAAATCCCGCAGACTCTTGAAAAAGCAAAAATGTAGTTGAATAAAGTTGAATAAGAAGCCAAAAAACATCTAACTTAGGGCAGGCTTTAAGTAGGTAATGGGAAGAGCTTTTTAACGATCGCTCTTAAACCACTCGACAATAGCTAAAGCGATCGCTCTAGCTTCCTTCTTCTGTTCTTCGGGATTCGTCACCAACTCAAATTCATCGGGATTACTCATAAAACCCAATTCCAACAACACTGATGGTGTACTCGCTGGACGTGTCAACGCCAAGTTATCCCAAAAAACACCATAAGCAGGGCGTTTTAACTTCTTGACTACATAATTATGTAAAAATACTGCTAAACTGTGAGCTTGGGGATGATACCAAAATGCAGCAAAACCTTTAATCTTCTCAGCATCACCATCATCAGGTAAAGAATTGTGATGAATGGAAATAGAAATTGCTGCCTCTTCTTTGTCAATTATTGCTTGACGATCGCTTAAAGAAACTTCCTTATCATCCTCCCGTGTCATCACCACCATTGCCCCTCGTTTTACCAATTCATCTTTGAGCAACTTCGACACAACCAAATTTAAGTCTTTTTCTAAATAGCCAGTCGGACCAGTTGCCCCAGATTCTTTACCGCCGTGTCCCGGATCGAGTAAAATCTTGATACCAGATAGCGGCTTGTCATTTTTGCGGATTTCTGGGGGTTGACGCAAAGACAAAACTAAACTTGTTCCGTCGTATCTCAGCTTATATCCCCACTGTTGGTTTCTTTTGAGGTTAAAAGTGTACTGCACGCCGCCTTGAGGCAACTGCTGCCAATCTAGGCGAGAAATTAAGGCATTATCAACGCTGCGAATAATGTCTGTTTGCGCTGTGGTATTGTAGAGCGTCAGGGTGAGAAAGCGATCGCCTTGCTGTACACTAACAGGTACAGGAACTTGCAACGGAAAAACAATTTCCGTCGCATTGGCAAGTTGACGATATCCCACACTGCGAATAATTGTCTTTGGTGGAACTGCACCTGATAAAATGCGAGTTTCCTTACTATTAATCCAAGCACCATAATCCAAGCGCAACCATTCACCTTCAAAGCCCGTGACTGTGGCGCGTGTTCCTTTGGGTAAAGGTGTTAATCTAGAATAATCTGTACTTGGACCAGTACGAGCAACTCCAGCATCTACTGTCACCTCAGCAACTTGTAATTGTGCAGGTGAGAGAATTTGAATTTTTCCGTCCCCAATTTGAGTTATGGTTTTACCATTCAGGGTTAGTTGAAATTGAGGTCGTCCTAAATCGGCAGCAGCATTTATAGTAGTGCAAGCCTCGTACTTAGCGACGTTAGATTGGATAATTGGCTGATTATTTCCAGTTAGCGCGGCTAAATTGCTTGGGAGTTGCGCTTGTTGTGGTTGAGGTAAAAGGGGAATAGTTTGATTCGCTACCTTGATGGATACTGTAGCATTAGAAGGTGCGATCGCGCTAAAACAAATAAGTTCCCCGGCTATTTTAGCAATATCTTTCGCTGGAGTGAGAGAATTTTTGGCAAAGGCTAACCCTTTTGGTATCTCAGGTAAGGAAGATATCCTTGTAACCTTTATTTGACGCTCTTGATTTTGATAGCGCACAGTAAAGAGATTCTCTCCTAACTGTAAGGGAAAATTTGGAGCAAAATGTCCCGCTTTGCTGCGAGTTATCGACTTCCCATTAATGGTAACTTCTCCATTTGGAGGTGCCGTACCCAGAAAGAAAATTTTTTCTTCGCTGGTTTGGTAGTTTGCTGAGGGAAAAACAACATTCAAAGATTGCTCTTGAGCCAAAGTTGGGGAGGATATGACTATAGAGCTTAATAATACCAATCCGAAGACACTTTTCACAGCCAAATCAAAGAAAATTGAATAACACAATTACTGTGGCACAATGACGGCATGTATTTTTAGAAGTTGATAGAAATTGTAAATAGTATGACTAAGTTTGTCTTTGTTACTGGGGGTGTAGTTTCCAGTATAGGTAAGGGAATTGTCGCAGCTAGTCTGGGACGATTGCTCAAATCACGCAATTATTCAGTCTCAATTCTCAAGTTAGATCCTTATATTAACGTCGATCCGGGGACAATGAGTCCTTTTCAGCATGGGGAGGTGTTTGTTACCCAAGATGGTGCTGAGACGGATTTAGATTTAGGACATTACGAGCGCTTTACTGATACATTGATGTCGCGTCTTAACAGTGTTACCACTGGTTCAATTTACCAAGCCGTAATTAACAAAGAGCGGCGCGGAGATTATAATGGCGGCACGGTGCAGGTAATTCCTCATATTACCAACGAAATTAAAGAGCGGATTATGAGAGTTGCTCGTGATACTACTCCTGATGTGGTAATTACGGAAATTGGCGGAACGGTGGGGGATATTGAATCATTGCCGTTTTTAGAAGCGATTCGCCAGTTTCGTAAGGAAGTAGGGCGACAAAATGTATTGTACATGCATGTGACGTTGATACCGTGGATTGCTTCAGCGGGTGAGATGAAAACGAAGCCAACACAGCATTCTGTGAAAGAATTGCGTTCTATTGGCATTCAACCAGATATTTTAGTATGTCGGTGCGATCGCCCTTTACCAAAAGGGTTAAAACAAAAGTTGTCAGAATTTTGTGATGTACCATCCGAATGTGTCATCACCGCCCAAGATGCTAAGAGTATTTATGAAGTACCGCTTATTGTAGAACAAGAAGGGCTGGCAGAGCAAGTACTTGATTTGCTGCAAATGGAACAACGCACTCCCGATTTGGTGGAGTGGCAAACTATGGTAGAAAGGTTGTATAGTCCTAAATATCAAGTTGAAATTGCTATAGTTGGGAAGTATGTTCGGTTAAGTGATGCTTATTTGTCGGTTGTGGAAGCATTAAGACATGGAGCGATCGCTACTAATGGAGAATTAGTTTTACGCTGGGTAAATTCTGAGATGCTAGAAATGGAAGATGTAGAAAAGCATCTTCAGGGTATCGATGGAATAATTGTACCCGGAGGTTTCGGTACTAGAGGCATAGATGGTAAGATTGCTGCGATTAATTATGCACGGGAAAGGCACATTCCCTTCTTAGGTTTGTGTCTGGGAATGCAATGTTCGGTAATTGAATGGGCGAGAAATCTTGCGGGATTTACGGATGCAAATAGTGCCGAGTTTAATCCTCATACTACCAATGCAGTAATTAACCTTCTGCCCGAACAGCAGGATGTAGTTGATTTAGGCGGTACAATGCGTTTAGGTTTGTATACTTGCCGCATTCTACCGAATACAAGGGCTTTTGAGCTATATCAACAAGATGTAGTTTACGAACGTCATCGCCATCGTTACGAGTTTAACAACGCTTATCGCCAGTTATTTGTAGAATCGGGCTATGTAGTAAGTGGCACATCTCTTGATGGACGCTTAGTAGAAATGATTGAATTACCCCATCATCCGTTCTTTATAGGTTGCCAATTTCATCCAGAATTTCTTTCCCGTCCTGGTACCCCTCATCCTTTGTTTGCAGGATTTATGCAAGCAGCGATCGCTCATTCTCATCCTAGCTCGAATTTTGCAACACCATTAGAAGTATTTTAAATGCGCTGAAACCTGGAAAAACCTCACCCTGTCCGCTCCGGACATCCCTCTCCTTACTAAGGAGAGGGAAAGATTTACCCTACGGGTAAAGCAAGGGTGAGGTTTGCTGCGTTCCTAATACATAGAATTATCTAGATAGGACTTACGCATTTTAACGATAAATATATACGTAGTAAGGGATTCATCGCTTATCTTGGGTACTAAAGTCCCCACTACGATCTAATTAATTCTCCAATGCGCTTCAATATACTCACTACCTGGTATAATTCTGAATCGCGTTCAATAGATAGGGCATAAGACCGTGCATACTGAGGTTGTTCTTGTTGAATTAACTTAACAAAAACAAACTCTCTACCGTTGACAACCAAACCAAAAGTAGGTTTTGCAGAATTTGGGTTATCAAGCATATAAGCCAATGCTTGGGGTAGGGCTACCATCACATCAAGTTTACTGCTTTTAGATTCGATGACAAGTACCCAAAAACGCTTTTGAATAACAAGGACATCAATGTTTCCTTTAACAACAAAGCCCTCATCTTCAGCAGAAATCTCAGTAGATGTCTCGGTTTCAATGTCAAAAGGAGGTTGAGAAAACCCAGCCAAATCGAGTATAGGAGACAATACTACCATCTTCACCGCCTCTTCTGACATGGGACGGCGCTTATTCAAGTTAAAATAATTGCTTTGCACTCGTGCGATCGCACTCTTTTCTCCATCAGTCAGAGTCGGTAAATTCTCTGTCCATTCTGTAAAAAAGCTGGTGTCTGTAACAAGTTGCAAACCAAATTTTTCTTCTAATTCGTAAAGACTAATATCTCTAGCTGGAATCGCTTTAACCATAATCTAACATCCTGAGTAGTGTTGCCATGCCAATTTTGCAGCACCCATTATCCCCGCAGAATTACCCAACTCAGCTTGCAATATTTGTAACCCAACGCGAGAAGTAGCCATCACCCGTCGCTCAATTTCTGCCTGAAGAGTTGGCAAGAAAAATTCAAAACTGGCACTAACACCACCACCCAGAACGATCGCTTGCGGTGTCAATACATAAACCAAACTACTCAAACCAGCCCCTAAATCCTTACCATAACTTTGCCAAAAAGTCAACGCCTCCGCATCTCCCGCTTGCGCCAAAGCGCCCAATTCTGCTGGTTCTTTCCCGGTGCGGCGACGAATTGCCACGACTGAAGTATACTGCTCCAAAGAGCCTTGATTACCGCTATTACACATCGGACCATCGGGATTTAAGGTAATTAAACCCAACTCTCCAGCGGCTCCTAAATGCCCCACAAACAATTTACCATCGAGAATAACCGCGCCACCAACCCCAGTTCCCAAAGTCAATAAAATCAGGTTTTGAAAATGGCGACCGGCGCCCAACCAACACTCTCCCAACCCCGCACAATTAGCATCATTAGCGAGAATAGTTGGTTTACCAGTTTTCGCTTCTAACCAATCAGCTAAGGGGACATCATGCCATCCTGTCAGGTTGATGGCAACTTTGGCAATGCGTCCACTGGCATCGGCAGGACCGGGAGTACCGACACCGATCGCCATGCTAAGATTATCTGGGTCAAGTTGTGCGATCGCATCCACCATCACTGCCATAACCGCTTCAGGTGTCGCCGGTTGGGGAGTTGCCACACTCAAAGATTGTAAGCAATCACCATCAGCCGTAAATCGCCCGAACTTAATCGCCGTTCCCCCCAAATCAATGCCGATTACTTGAGAATTCACCACGTTAAACCTAAAAGCGCAAATTTTCAGCATTCAAAGGCATCTTAGTACAGCTAGGCGTAAAATAGAAGACGTTTTTAAACGCAAAGGATCGCTAAGGTAAGCGCAAAGGTGAATCAGTCGGCGGAGTCGGTTTCCGTCCCGTCGAACTGATGAACCCGTTCGCGCAGCGTCTCGAAGAGAAGGGTACGCAGAGTCTTGGTTCAAATTTTCGCTATTAACTTATGCACTGGTATACTTAGCGCCTTTAGGACTTAGCGTGAAAATCTTCTAATTCCGTCTTTTTGGGTGCAACGCTAAATGCAGTCACAGTCATGGGATGAAAATTAGATTGAGCCTGGAAAGATGTTACCGGCGCACCTCGTAAGATACCTGTAAGCGCGACAGAAAGCATAAATCCACCAGTAGCAGCCACAATTAAAGATAAATTATCTTTCACACAAATCTCTCAGTTAGAAAATACAACAGATAATAGACTAACAAACTAACTTGGGCATTGGGCAATGAGCATTGGGCATTGGTAATAATTCTTTCCCCTTTCCCCCTCTTCAAATTCCCACCATCCACTAAGATTGTACAGACGCGATTAATCGCGTCTCTATCCAGTACAGACGCGATTAATCGCGTCTCTATCCAATTCAAACTACTTCCGGATACTATTTTCTTTCCGTAAACGGGGATTGACAAATTCATTTAAACCCTCACCTAGCAGGGACAACCCAACCACCATTAATGTCATTGCCAAACCGGGAAAAAGCGTAGTCCACCAAATGCCAGTAGGTAGTGCTTCTAAAGCTTGTTTTAAATCGTGTCCCCATTCTGCCACTTCTTCGGGAAGTCCTAGCCCCAAAAAGCCCAAACCCCCCAACACCAAAATTGCATCGGCAGCGTTAAGGGTGAAAAGTACGGGTACGCTTTGAATTACGTTGAAAAATAAATATCGTGAAAGAACCTGCCAAGTGTTGGCACCCATTGCTTGGGCAGCTTCGATAAACACTTCAGTTTTCACGCTAACTGTGTGGTTGCGGACAACGCGGTAATATTGGGGGATGTAAGCAATACTAATTGCGATCGCTGCATTTAATATTCCCCTTCCCACCACAAACGCCAGCGTTACGGAAAGCAGCAACCCCGGTAAGGTATAAATGCTATCCATAATAAATAGCAAAAATTTATCCAATCTACCGCCCAGATATCCACTCAGCATCCCTAAAGGCACCCCTATAAACATACTGAGTGAGGTAGCCAAGATAACCACTTGCAACGCAGCTTGAACGCCGAAAATAGTCCGCGAGAACACATCATAGCCCAAGCGACTGGTGCCAAACCAATGTTTTCCTGAGGGTGGCTCGTGAATCGGGTTAGCGAGGAAATCTGTAGGATCTTGCAGCCATCCCCAAGCTTGAAAAACGGGTGCGAAAAAAGCCAGGAAGACGAAAAACAAAGTCATAGCTATCCCAATCAGCATTAATTGCTGTGATAAATTGGGATTGTTGGCAAAACGCAAAAATCTGGGTAGTGGTTTTTTGATAACTGTCATGAGCGATCGCAGATCCGAAAAGCAAGATACGCTGACAATTTTACATATCAGATGAATTAAGGCAATACACTAACACAAAAAGTAGGAATTGGGCATCTACAAAAAAAACGTATAGACGTAGCAATGCTACGTCTGTGAGCGGGTTTTGGACGCTGCACCCTTCTTTATTGTCGGGCAGGAGCGAAAACAAGCCCCAATGCCCTTACAAATTGCTTTCAATCAACTTACGATATTCGCTTTTTTGCTTGACGCCTTTAACTTCGTTGATCAGTTCTTTATTTTTAAACAGTTGAATCGTCGGTGTCCCTGTCACGTTGGCATTTTCGGCAATATCACGGTCTTTATCGATGTCAACTTCTACAAAGTGTATTTTACCATCAAATTCATCCACCACTTTATTTAAAATTGGTTTGAGGGTATGGCAAGGACCGCAGCCAGGAGAAACGTATTTGACAAGGATTAAGCGATCGCTATTGTGGAACAATTTCCGTAAAGCATAACCCCCCTCATGGCGTGTCGCATTTAAATCAAATTCTTCTGAAGTTGCTTTCTTCTCAGTTGCTTGATGTTCTAATTCATTATCTGAAGTTTCCAGTTTTTGATGAAATTCTGAAATCAAACTAGCGGAAGACAACCAACGTTCAGCCAACATTGCCGCCATACAGCCGGTACCCGCAGCCGTAATTGCTTGACGAAACTCATGATCTTGCACGTCACCAGCTGCAAATACGCCTTCTACACTCGTTTCTACACTACCATGTTTGGTGACAACGTAACCAACTTCATCCAGTTCTATTTGCCCTTCAAACAAAGATGTATTCGGCTTGTGACCAACAGCGTAAAATAAACCTTTAACGTACAGTTGACTTTCTTCACCAGTTTTGCTAAGGCGAATTTTAATTCCTTCCATGTTCCCGTTACCGAAGATATCCACAGCTTCGGTGTTCCAATGTACCTGGATTTTCGGGTTATTCAAAACCCGGTCTTGCATGGCTTTGGAAGCACGCATTTTTTCAGAACGTACCAATAAATTCACCTTTGAGGCATATTTGGTCAGGTAAATCGCTTCTTCTGCTGCCGTGTCACCAGCCCCAATTACAGCCAATTCCGCACCCTGAAAAATCGGCGTAGCACCATCACAGATAGCACAAGCGGAAATACCCCGATTCCAAAATTCATGTTCGCTGGGTAAACCTAAACGCTTTGCGATCGCACCTGTGGCAATAATAATACTGTGGGTTTTAAATTCCCGTTCTTCCGAGCGGACAGTAAAAGGACGCTGACTCAAATCAACTGAGATCACATCCTCAGTATATAACTCGGCTCCCCAACGCTCCGCTTGAGCCTTCATTTGATCCATCAGTTCGGGTCCTGTAATCCCTCGCGCAAACCCCGGAAAGTTCTCAACTTCAGTCGTTGTCATCAACTGTCCACCAGGTAATCCCCCAGCTTGGAAACCTTCAAATACAACAGGTTTCAGGTTAGCCCGTCCCGCATAAATAGCCGCTGTGTATCCAGCCGGACCAGAACCGATAATTACCAAGTTTTCTACTGTAGGGTTAGTCATAAATATACGAACTCATAACGACTACGCTTAGTTTAGCATAAAATAAAGCGTGGCAACAAAGCTAAAGAATTGTGTAGCCGCGACTTTTATTACTCTTGCCAGATGAAATTTGAAACCCTATTTTCACGTTAGTCCGCCTAATCGCGGACTTTGTTTGTCTAGCCGCGACTTCCAGTCGTCAGGGCTTCATTAGATTATTAGGGATACTCAAGTACTGGACGATCGCCTCATACAACCGCCAAAATAGCATTTTGGCATAACTAGGAAAAATTCATCAATGGAAAACCAAACATCGGAGTTACGAGAAAAAATTCGTCAGCATTTTAACGAGATTCCATACCCGAATAATCCTGTAGAAACGTCACCTAAAAATGACTTAAATTTGCTTTATGTTTATAATTTTATAACACCTTTCTATATTAGAAATCAAAAAGTTATAGATACGAAAGGTAAAGTAATTTTAGATGCAGGTTGTGGATCGGGGTACACATCTTTGGCTTTAGCAGAAGCAAATCCAGAAGCCAAAATTGTGGGAATTGATTTATCAGAAGAATCGGTAAAATTAGCTTGCGATCGCTTACACTATCATGGCTTCGATAACGCCGAATTTTATCCTCTTTCCATAGAAGATATAACTAAACTAGGAATGAAGTTTGATTATATTAACTGTGACGAAACCCTTTATTTATTGCCCGATCCGATTTTAGGGTTACAACTAATGAAATCTGTGTTGAAACCCGATGGAATTATTCATACTAACCTTCACAGTTATCGGCAGCGGTTTTACTTTTATCAAGCTCAGGAACTGTGTCAAACAATGGGATTGTTGGATGGCTCTCCTCATGAATTTGAGGCAGAATTACTTAGAGATATGATGAGAGCTTTAAGAGATGATGTAATTTTAAAGCAAAAAACCTGGGATGATGAATTCGACAATGCACCAGCTTCAGCATTGTTCAATCATTTATTGCAAGGAGATAAAGGTCATACTATAAAACAAATGTTTGCGGCTTTAAAAGCAGCTGATTTAGAGTTTATGAGTATGGTGGAGTGGCAACACTGGGAATTAATGGATTTGTTCAAAAATCGCGATGATTTGCCAATGTTTATCGCCATGAGCTTACCAGAACTTTCAGTAGAAGAACAGCTGCATTTAGTTGACTTGTTGCATCCTACTCAACGTTTACTAGACTTTTGGTGTGGTCATCGTCACGAAAGTAAAACGTTTGTACCAGTTTATGAGTGGACATTAAATGACTGGCTGATGTCAAGAGTGCATCTCCATCCCCAATTAAAAACACCTCAGATCCAAAAGGATTTGATTGACTGCATTACTCAAGAGCGATCGTGGTCAATTAGTCACTATATTAATCTTCCCATCAAAGCGCCTGTAGAGATAGATAGTGCGATCGCAGCTTGTTTGCTACCGCTATGGGAAGGAGAACAGCTTTTCACCTCGTTAGTAGAATGCTGGCTGTTGATTTCACCACGGGATATTGTCAGCTTAGAACCGATGAGTTACCAAAAAGCCTGTAATGAGCTTCAAAACCTCTTGTGCAAGCTAGAAGTCTTTTTATACGTGCTTTTAGAGCAGGTTGGATAAAAATTGTGAGCTACTTTGCCAAAAGATTTTTCCCAAGGTGATATGAAAGCGCTAAAAGTGGGCAAGTTATATCTAGAACTCACCAATCTAATTAAACATCCCCCTTTTAGGAAAAACCCATGCTTAAGCCAGAACTACAAGCAAAATTTCTCCAACACATCAACCGTAAGAAAAAAGATGATGAAGGTTTCACTCTTATTGAATTATTAGTAGTTGTAATTATTATCGGTGTATTGGCAGCGATCGCTTTGCCATCTTTACTAGGTCAGGTTAGCAAAGCTAAACAAGCGGAAGCAAAGCAAAACGTCGGTGCTATTAACCGCGCTCAACAAGCATATTTCTTGCAACCACAGGAATTTGCTGATAGTATCCCCGAATTGGGAATCGGTATCAAAACTCAGACTGATAACTACAATTACACAGTGACGACTAATACACTCGCTACTAATTCATTTTCTCAAACAAGAGCGGTAGCAAGAAAAACTGCACTGAAATCCTATTTTGGAATAGTGGGTACAGCCATTGGGGACACCGTTACATCAGAGGTATTAACTTTAGCAGGAGCTTGTGAATCTGTTAACCCAACATCAATCGTGGGAACTGCTACAGCATTTAACACACAATGTTCTACCGTTGCTACGGGCTATAGCGATTTAGCTAAGTAAGAAAAAAGCAGTTTTTTCAGTTAATGCTTTTAGTTAAAATCGCCTAAATTTTCTGTTTGATTGGGTAGTGTGATTGCACATTACCCATTTTACTGTTACAAGTTTTTGGTAAAAATCCTATGTCTTCTTTAATTGCTCCCGTCCAATGGCAGCAACATGCTGCACAATATTTGATTCAAGGAAACTACACTCAAGCTGTAAATGTTTACGAACAGGCAATTGAGGTAGAGCCTGATGTCAAGTTTCATTATTGGCATTTAGGATTAAACTTACTATTGCAAGGTCACGATGTGGAAGCACAAACGACTTGGTTCATGGCAATGTTAGAGGGTGAACCAGAACAAATTGAACTATGGAATAGTGAATTAGTACAAGTTTTGCAGACAGAAGCCGAGAGGCAAGAAAAACTTGAAGAATATACAATTAGCTGGAAAATTCGCCAGCAAATTAAAGAAATTAATCCTCAAGAGATTAATAACCTATTATATCTTGTCCCATTAGCTATTAAGCTAGATACATATACAGGAGAAGAATTAACTAAACTTGGTTTAATTAAAATACTCAAATCAAAATCACTATCACAAATAGATTTTGAACTGTTACAAGAAGTTTTACAGATTCTTTTAGAACTTGCAACTTTGTTTCCATCAACGCTAAATTTAGTAGAAATTTGCTTACCTTTTTTTGAAAAAAAGCCTGTAGACTTATTACACATTGTACTCCCAGCGGCTTTAGAAATAGGTTACTCTCAAAGATTTCCCAAAATTGCCGCATCGTTATGTGAATTATATTTACGTATCGATGAGAAAAACATAGAAGTTATATTTCATTTAGCAAGTTTTTATCAAAATTATAATGAATTTGACAAGGGTATAGAAACAGCGAAACTCGCTTATTCTTTAGCAACTAATTTGTCAGATATTATTTTTGCCAATCGCCAAGTTTTGCGTGGTTTAATGAGTGCTGGTGGATATTGGCAAGAAGCTGATATAGCATCTAAAAAACAGGAATCTTTAATTTTATCGCTAATAGAAAAAAAACCAACAGACCTTGAACAAGTTAGAAATTTAAGGTTATGTAATGCCAACTACTTTGCAACTTATTTTGAAGATAATCCGAGAAAGTTTAGAAAAATTCAAAATGAATTACTTGAGGTTTGTAAAGCTAATTCGGAAAATTACGCTAAAGAACATGTAGAGAAATTTAGTCAAGGACTTGCACATAGAAAGCAAAAAGTTTTATCTAAGAAAAAATTAAAAGTTGGATATGTATCTCATTGTCTGAAACGGCATTCTGTCGGATGGTTAGCAAAATGGTTATTCCACCACCATGACAGAGACAAATTTGAAATTAATGGTTATTTTCTCAATACTAATCCTGTATACGATCCGTTATACGAATGGTATTTAGACAAAGTTGATAAAGCCTACAATTCAAGCAAAATTACGGAAACAGCCGAGCAAATTTATCAAGATGAAGTTGATATTTTAATTGATTTAGATAGCATTACATTAGATTCTACCTGTGAAATTATGACGCTAAAACCCGCACCTATTCAAGCTACATGGTTGGGTTGGGATGCTTCGGGGATTCCTAATGTTGATTATTTTATTGCCGATCCCTACGTTTTACCAGAATCAGCAGACGAGTACTACAGTGAGAAAATTTGGCGTTTACCTCATAGCTATATTGCTGTAGATGGTTTTGATATTGGTGTGCCTACAGTTTGCCGCAGGGACTTAGATATTCCCAGCAATGCAATTGTTTATCTTTGTACTCAGCGTAGCTTCAAACGGAGTCCAGATACAGCACGACTGCAATTAAGAATCATCAAAGAAGTGCCAAATAGCTACTTTTTAATTAAAGGCACCGCTGACGAAAAATCAACAAAAAATTCCTTTTTTCAGCTAGCAGAAGAGGAAGGTGTAGATACCTCAAAACTGCGTTTTCTCCCTGACGTTGCTTTTGAATCACTTCATAGAGCTAATTTAGGCATTGCCGATGTAGTGCTAGACACTTTTCCTTATAATGGAGCGACCACAACAATGGAAACTCTGTGGATGTGTCTTCCTTTAGTCACAAGAGTTGGTGAGCAATTTGCCGCTCGTAATAGCTACACCATGATGATGAACGCAGGTATCACAGAAGGCATTGCTTGGACGGATGAAGAATATCTTGAGTGGGGTATTCGTTTGGGTAAAGATGAAGCTTTACGGCAGAAAATAAGTTGGAAACTTAAAGCATCGCGTCAAACTGCACCACTATGGAATGCTAAACAGTTTACCCGTGAGATGGAGAAAGCTTACGAGCAAATGTGGCAAAAATATCTTGAACAGTAATAATTGACCTTCTTCAGATCCCCGACTTCTTAAAGAAGTCGGGGATCTTGTTTTTTGACGAATCATTTACAATTGCTATACCAGATTGCGTTGTTATTAAATACACGTAGAGACGTAGCACTGCTACGTCTCTACAGAGTTTTAGGTTTTACCCATGTACCTCATTTACCTGAAATTTGCTGTATGTAGCGCTAATTCAATGAAACTATCTAAATTATAAGATGAAAGATTTTGTGCTAAAGCTTGTTGATTTTCAGATTCTAAAATAATTCTCGCTGTCAACCGAGATAATAAAGCTTTCCACTGGATATCAGCTAAGTTACTAACTAAAGAAATTTCTAGACCTTCGCTAATATCTAAATCTTCTTCCATCAGCAGATTCATTGCCACACCAGATAACAAAAGTTCGGCATCTTCACTAGAAATCCCATTAGTATCAATTAGCAAAGTTATTTTTTTGCTATCGGGATGAGTTGCGATCGCACTAATAACTCTTTGCAATTCTAAACCGAGTAATTCTTCTGGCTGTGACCAATCTGGAAATACAATCAAATTGATTTCTCTGAGATTTAATGACAGAAGAGTAGTATTAATTAAGGTAGAACTAACTACTTTTGCCATATTTGACCAAGAAAACTGTTTCGCTTGTTCTAATCCCGCAGCAATTAACGAGTTGCGAACAGATGGCTTTTGTATTTCACACAATGCATTTACCATTTCCTCAACATCATCATCTTGCACATATAATGCGGCTTTACCTGCAACTTCTGGAAGTGATGCATTGGGGCAAGTTATGACTGGACAACCACAAGCGATCGCTTCCAAAACTGGCAAACCAAAACCTTCATATTTAGAAGGATAAATCAGCGCAATAGCACCAGAGTAAGCGATCGCTAACTCTTCATCGCTAAGTTGCAATATATGCACGATGCTACCTGATGTATAAGCTCTAAAATCTAGGTCTGCTAATCCACCAATTCCTGTGCAGACAATATCAAACCCGTAGCTACTAGCGAGTTGATAAAAAGCCTCGAAGAACAAAATACTATTTTTATAACCGCTGCCTGCACCAACTAAAATAAAGTAAGGTTTTGTAATACCATATTTAGTTTTAAAAGCATTCAACTCTTCTGGCTGTGCTGGTGAAAATATTTGATGATTAACACCATTTTGAGCAATTATGACAGATTCTAATGATATGTCAGGAAAACACTTTACCAAGTCTCGTGCGGTGTTTTCTGAAACGGCAATATAAGTTGAAGCATGTTGAATTCCATAATGCTTTTCTTGCCACATGGGATGATTTAGATTCCATCCAAAAACTTCTGGAATCATATCATGTGCTAGAAATACAGAAGGTGTTGCAATCGGTGTTGTGTAGTAAGAAGAGATAAATAAATCAGCACCTTCTTCATCGCAAACTTGCTGTAAAATTTGGCGATCGCTATCAGTGGCGTTGTAGTTGTAATGTGGTAAAGTGCGATATCTAATACCAGCTATTTGAGGAGCAGTTCCAGCCCGATCAAGTACAACAATATGCTTCGCAAAGCCATTGTTTACCCATTCTTCTAATAGGGATTTCCAAACTCGCGCAATCCCAGTTTTATAAAGTTGAAAAAATACGCCATCAATAATAATTTTCGGATGTGTTGAATAATATTTTCTCGCAAAAATTCCTCTATTACGAATATGTAAAGCCATCTGATCGAGACGTCCATCCCTGCCAGTAGTATTTTGTTTATGTCGCATCAAGTTTTCAATTTGAGGAATAGGTATCAGCGAGTATCCTGCTAATTTTGCCCTGTAGCACAAATCTACATCATCCCAATAACCTGGACCATAATCTTCACACCAACCTCCTAAGACTTTTAGTGTAGAATTTTTAATGCATAATGCCCATCCTTCTATATAAGTTTCATTTAGCTCATTTTGCATTAAACCGGGACCAGCTATACCATTTATAGCTAGGTTGCATAGGCTTTCAACTGGAAAACTTAAAACTTGCACATCATTGTTTAAGAACAAGATATACTCTCCTGTAGCCACCGCTGCACCTTGATTGTTACCTGCGGCAAATCCCCGATTTTCCTTGTTTCGGATGAGTTTAATATTGTGTTGCTGGCAAAATTCCTGCAATGCTAATTTGCCTTGTGGCTGACTACCATTATCAACAAAAATTATTTCCGCATCTTTCAAATGTTCAATATTACGCTTCCATATATCTAACAAGTCAGTATGATCCCACCAAGGTACAACTATACTGACAAATTTAATTTGTTTTATTTCTTTATATTCATTTTCCAAAATTTGAATATTTTTTTGACACTGAGCATGTATTATATTTGTTAAATTCGACTTTTCATTCATATCCGATTGATTGCTGTCAATAGTAGTTAAACTATGCTCATCTTTAGAGAACGAAATTGTTGCTGCTACATTCTGTTCATTTGATAGTATATTTTTACTAGCTTCGACCCAAAAGCAACTTTGTCCATGCGACCAGTATTGATTAATTTTAATTTCTCTAAAACTTGCATCTGTTAGTAGTTGGCGCAAACGAGTTTCAGTAAAACCTGTTTTATGAAATTCTCCAGGATGAGTCTGCAAGCCGAAAATAGTATCTACTTGCCAGCCCCAACGCTCTTCTTCAGGCTTGGCTAACCATTGCTGCAAGCACCACTCAAGATTTGGCAAATTCATGACCAATTTACCATCAGGCTTCAAAACTCTTGCCCATTCTTTTAATGCTAATGGTACCTCATACTTGCTGAGATGCTCTAACATATGCTCTGTGAAAATTTCATTTACAACGTCATCATCAATAGAAAGGTTAAAAATATCCATGTTGATGATGCTAGGAGCAGAAACATGTTGGTCAATGTTAAAGTATCCTTTTTTTATATTGACTCCACATCCGAGGTGCAGCTTCAATGAATTATTGTTGCGTTCCATAGTTTTTTTGGTTAAATTAACTTTTTTTTCCAACTAACAACCCTAAAAGCGATCGCTCTTAGCTTTTTCCTATTTGTTTCTTCATCTGCTCTAACAAAGCTTTATATTCTTTGCGTTCAGGTTGCAGTTTTACCAGTTTCTCTAATGGTTCAATTGCTCCTTTAACATCTTTTAGCTGTAGTCTCGCATTTACTAACCCCTCCAAAGCGACTCGGTTTTCTGGTTCCCGCTGCAAAACCAACTCAAAACCCCGCGCTTGTTGTTGTAATGAAGTCTCAACAGACGCAGTTGCTGACTGGGGTTTGTGCGACGCTTGTTGTAATGCAGGAATCACCGCAAACGCTGTAGAACCGGCGAAGGAGATTATAGACACGAATCCAACAATCTTTTGCAAGCGCTGCGATCGCTTCGTCCGCGCCATCATGTATTCTTTTTCAGATATAGCCATCTTTAAAACTGCTGTGGTAACTTGACTGATTTTGTCTTCAGGTAAAATACAACTATATACAGATTGACTAAATAATCAATATATGCATTGTAACAACGAGGCATTTTGCCGATCAGAGCAAAATCATTCTTAATAAAATCGACCCGACTCTTATCGCCAATTGCCCACGCTCAGGATACCCATCGACAACTCAGGAACTAACATTTGTGGAAAATTTTCTGGTGAAGAAATGCGCTCCTTGCATTGGACTTTGCTGCCGCGTAACCTGAGAGTGCTTGTCCTGAATCGATTTGGACGTTTTTTTTGCTGCGATCGCCCCTTCCTTGTCTCAAATTATTACTTTGTGTTGGTGCAATAAAAAAAATATTGCGATCGCCACTTGATGTAAAATTATTTTTAGTATCATAGTTATAAAAGCGCAAAACCCCTTTTTGTGACAAGCAAAAATATCAAATTTAGATAAATATGTCTGGTTAGTTAGTCCAATCCCAAATGTTTGCGGTATCGTGAATAACGTTTCCCTCAAAGAAACGGTAAATATTTCCAGGCAACTGCTAGGACGGTGAGGTATGTCAACACTCACACGCCTGCTTAGTGTTTGGAGAAAAAATAAAATTTTACTAGCCGCCCTCACCTCTGCTATATCTGCAAGTTTTAGGACGACTAATTTTTTGATCGCGGCTGCTATGGGGTATTTGAGTTTTGAGGTAGTAATTACCGTACAAAACCGAAAACATCACAACGCAACTAGAGTTAATTATGGTAGAGTTAAGAAGTTAAAACTTGCTTTGCCAAAGTACATCTCTACGCATAGGCAAAAATCCCCCAAGGGAAAGCAGTTTTGATTAAGAATTTACCATACAAAATCTGAATTCATTCGAGGCTATGACTCAGCAGCAAGTAATTCACCCTATGGTGAAGTTGCAGCGTAACGTGCAATCACTCGTAGAATCTAAAATTATCAAGCCAACCGATAGCATTTGGAAAATCGCCTTGCTTTACGGCAATGAATGGCAGTACTGGAAACAGGAACTGTTAGATTTTGGCTTTACTATGCAAGACCCAATTGGCGATTTGCTAGCGGTAGAAGCTTGGGACGAAGAGTCTGACTAAGGATGGGGACAAGGAGACAGGGAGACAGGGAAGAATTTGCTTCCTGATTTATCCCTCACTCCTCCACTCCCTCACTCCCCCACTCCCCCGCTCCCCCACTCCGTTTATTGGCAACTAGCTAGTGCAGCAGCAAGTTCTTTGGCTGTTTGGTAGCGATCGCGTGGCAGTGGTTCTGTAACGCGGTCAACAACCTCTTTTAATTTCGGAGTAAAAGTGGGAACGCTTGCCAAATCAAATCGGAAATTTCGACCCCGCTGACGGTAAAACTTAAAAGGATTTTCACCTGTTAGTAAAAAAATTAGTGTTGGTCCAATCGCGTACAAATCGGATTGTGTCAAGGGTTGTCCTCGCTCTTGTTCGGGAGCGCAATAACCTTCTGCCCCAATGCGAGTACCCGGTGCGGTGCCAATTTCTTTCACAGCGCCAAAATCCAGCACCACTATCTGATTATTAGAACTTCGCACCATCAGGTTAGCGGGTTTAATATCGCGGTGAATTAGTGGTGGATCTTGCCTGTGGAGATAATCTAATATGTCACAGGTTTGGATCATCCAAGCGATCGCACGATTGGGCGTGACAGGACCTCTGGTGTAAACTAGTTTTTCTAAATCCTGACCGTGGACTAATTCCATTGCCAGATATTTTTTGCCGCTATCCACAAAAAAGTCATAATATTTAGGAATTCCTGGATGACTCAGGGATTTCAGAGTATACGCCTCGCGTTCAAATAATTCTTGAGCCTTGGCTATTTTCGCCATATCAGCATTCATTTGCTTCAACACCAGCAATTGCGGATATCCAGCAATCCAACCCGCTGCATCCCAAGCTAGATAGGTAGTCCCCATACCTCCCTGTCCTAGTGTCCGCAACACCTGATAGTAGCGAATTACTTTCTGTACTACCAGCGGTTGACCGCAGTGGATGCAAAATACATTATTAGGAGAATTACCTTCGTGGGTGCAACTTGAGCGTGTAGTTGCAGGAATTTTTGCACTCAGTATTTCTGGGAAACTCTTAGCAGCGACTTCGATTTCGCCAACTTCTTTCTCCGCTAATTTAGGAGCGGGTGATTTTATTGGCTGAATTTCAAATTTGAGTAGTGGTCCGCCCTGCGCCAATTGCAACAGGCAATTATCTGGCAGCAAACTTTGTGTCACCAAGACACTATTGAGGAAAGTGCCATTTGTGCCTTGACTGATTATCTGCCAAGAACCACCATTGTTGCCAGAATTGATTTGCTTGAGTTCTAGATGATATCGAGAAACTAAATTATCAGTTAAAACAACGTGATTATCTGCCGCTCGACCAACCCGAATTACGGAGTAGTCTTCAAAGCACCACTGCTTGAGCGGCGTTTTCTCTTGCGCTTCTAACAGGGTCAGAGTAACCACAATATAAAGTAATGTTTAGTTAGTAGTTGGTGGTTGATAGTTAGTAGTTGGTAGTTGTTGGTAGTTGATAGTTGTTGGTTAACAGTCAACAGTTATCCACTAAGCACTAACCACCAGCCCTTAACCATTCTTTTGACCTTCGACATAGGGACGGACTTTTGCTCGGATGAGTATAGCAGTAATGTTGTCATGACCATTGTGTTGATTTGCTAAATCAATTAACTCTCTGACTCCGCGTTCTAGGTTAGCACCATAACTTAGCAGGGGTTCTAATTTAGTAGAAAAATGAGTTTCTAGTAAATCATTATCTGATAAACCGTCCGAAGCGAGGATGAAAAGTGTATCTTGATTAATCTCGAAAAACTGTACATCGGGATGGATCAAGTTTTCGCCTCGTGGACCAAGGGCTTGAGTAAGTTGATAAGCATCTGGGCGAGCGTAAGCTAAACTTGGTTCTACTCCACGAGCAATTTCTCGTTGACCGACTTCGTGATCTACCGTTATTTGTTTGAGTTTCTCCTTGCGAGTCAACTTGTATAAACGACTATCCCCCACATGAGCAACAGCAGCTTGAGTGTCTTGGATTAAAAGCATTACCAAAGTAGTGCCCATGCGACCGACGCCAGAACGGGCATCTTGTTGATTAACATCGTAAATTGCCTGATTTGCTAAAACTACTGCCTCCGCGATGCTGTCTTTAGTTGGGAGTTGGTTAGAAAGCCAATGTTGTTGAAAGTATTGCCGCAAAGTGGTAACTGCCAACTCACTGGCGACTTCCCCACCAGCGTGTCCCCCCATTCCATCGCAGAGAATATATAAACCACGCGCTTGTAAAGCTCGGTTTTTGGGCAATTCTAATTTGTTAATTTTGGTTTCTACACCAAAAAAGTCTTCATTGTGTTGGCGTTGGCGCCCAACATCGGTGTGTCCTGCATCTTCTAGGCTGATTAACTGCATCGGCAGCAGCACTGTTGGCGCATCATCGCCTATACCAGCAGTATTTTCTGTGTCATCCAATTGCAGGATAGTCGGCGATGGAGTATGTTCTTCTAGTGTTGGGTCGGTTGTGGGTGGTTGCAGTTCAATTGCGATCGCCTCCAAACGCGATCGCAATTGAGCGATGGTTTCAATCTTACCTAACTCAATCTCGCCCAACAAATGTATCACAGAGCCAGATTGAGTGCGTTGCGACTGTCTAAATAACGCCTGCCAAATCCGCCCCAAATCTTGAATTGTTAAAGGTTGCGCTTCGGCATTTTCTGGCAACTCAGCAGAATTATTTCTATGTTTTTCTACGTATAATTCTTGTAGTGCTAGGGTTTGGTCTTCATCCAAGCGCAAATTCGATAATTCCAACAGACTTTGACGACAATTCAATGGTTCTAATAGCGCCCAGAGTTGGGTCATCTGATAAAACCAATGTAATATTTGTAACGAACTCGACGTATCATCTTGCCATAATTCGACTAAATGCTGCCAATGCGATCGGTTCTCAATTAGTACCACCTGGATCTCGTTTTCCTGCCATGCATCGTGAATTGATGGTATTTCTGAGTGAGCGCCGGCTTGCAAAGCGATATAAGGTTTAGCGAGGCTAGGAATTCTGGCTGCTTCGGTTGATGGCAAAATCAAATTGTTTTGCTGATTTCTTAATATTGCCAGTAGCGGCGACACTTGATATGGTTGGCAGTCTAAAACTCTTACGTACACCTCCATATGAGGGGCAAGTTCTGATAGTGCTGGTAGCGGATCTAACAGTTGATAGCGCTCTTGGGAGTCTAAATAAGAGCCAACCGGGAGTTCAGAGGAAGTGATTAAGGGAGAAGGTGAAAGTGAGATAGGGGGAGAATCATCTTCTAAGCTTTTTATCTTTTGATCTTCGGGTTCACTTTCCTTAACTTCCTCGACAAAAGTCTCTTCCTTGGCAATAATTGCCCACCAAATTGTGCCACATTCCGCGCCACAGTTGTGACATCGTTCTGCATTGACATCCACAGCGCTATTGCATTTTGGACAGTCCTTTTGCGTCAAGGACGTGCCACAGTTTTGACAGAACTTGTTGGTATTAGAGTTTTCAAATTTACACTGGGGGCAAATCAGCATTGTGGAAGTTCCTTAATTCCCGTTCCTGGCGTGCTTCTGACCATTACAATCCATGCATTGCCACAAATGTCGGCTGCTTATAGTAGACCGACAAAATATTTTCGTGTCAACAGTGAATTTTGGTGACAGTATTAATTCTTACGCATATTTTCAAAATATGTAAAATAGAGATAAGCTTATCTTTCAGAATAACCTGCCATTAAAAGTTAGCGATCGCCCATATTTAAATACATATCTTGATTGTTCGGGGAGATTAGGGAGTAGAGCTATTACCCCCTTTATCTCCCTCTATATAGATGCTTTTTTCTCTAGTTTAGTCAACTTATGCAACAATTTTATTTCTTCTAAGGTAAGTTCGCGCCATTGTCCTGGTTGTAGATAATCTAATTTTAAATGAGCGATCGCTATCCTCACCAGTCGCAAGGTAGGAAACCCCACAGATGCTGTCATCCTTCTAACTTGGCGATTTTTCCCCTCTGTCAAAGTCATCTCTAGCCAAGCTGTGGGGATATTTTTTCTAAATCTGATCGGTGGATCGCGTAAGCTTAACAACGGTTCTTCTGGCAATAGTCGTACTTTTGTCGGTCGAGTCCGGTAATCTTGAATTTGTACCCCTGTTTGCAACTTCTGCAAAGCCTCTGCATCGGGAATTCGCTCTACCTGTACTAAATAAGTCCTTTCATGTCCAAATTGAGGATGAGAAAGGCGATGTTGCAATTGTCCGTTATTTGTCAATAATAATAATCCTTCACTGTCCCAATCTAAACGCCCCACAGGGTAAACATCAGCCACTTCGATGTAATCTTTGAGGGTACTGTGAGTGGGGCTATCTTTTGTAAACTGACTGAGAACGCCGTAGGGTTTGTAAAAAATTATATAGCGATCGTCATTCATTATTTTAAAAATACACATGCAGGCTATACGAACAAGGAACGCCTGGGCGGGCTATAATCCTGCTAGCTTGCGCTTTTAAATTTAGGTAACAATAATTATTTTAAACATAACAAACGCGGATGTTTCAAGTTGGTGCGATCGCGCTTTTGTTTTTTTTGGTTCAGGAGTGCGATCGCACTAACTTGAAAATTTATAAAGATTTGCTAGAGAAATTTATCGATAACCCCTTTCCAAGATACCAAATCCTTCATATCTGTCGTTGCTAGACCTTTTAAAGCTGTTTCTGCTTGCTTTCGGTAACTTCGGAATTTTGACTTAAGAAGTTCTTCTTCCTCAAGTTTTGCTCCACTTGCAAGTATAGAATTGACAGTGGCTAAAATTGCAAGGGTAATACTCACAGCAACAACCGCTGCTGCAACATCAAGAACTCCTGTTGGTGGCAAGATTGATTTAACCCAGAGAAAAAGAGTCGTTCCTGCTGCTTTCGCTGCAAATACAGGAAGTAACGCAAAGACAGCTTTTCGTGAGATAATTTCACCAGTATACAGATAGTTAAGCCTGACAATTGCGGCAGCTTGTGTAGTTGTTATATAGACTGCGCTACCGGGAATAAATGCTTGAACAGCAACTGCAACTAACGCCGTCGCTATGGTGTTTTTCGCGTAGGATTTTTTCTCACCCATGTGGCGAGCGAGTAATAGATCCTTTCCCTTTGAACCTAAAAAATTTTCGATATCCTCCCGGAAGCAATATACACCACGAATATCTAGTGGAGTGTCAGGAGGAGTATCACCGTCATAGCCGAATGCACACACTGGGTAAATTTTTTCTATCTGAAGCACCTCTTTCCACTGAGTAATAACCTTTTCTAAAGCCGAGGGAGATAACCTATCCCACTCGTCGATTTTATTCAAGACGACAAATACAGAGTCACAGTGCGAACGAAGGTCATCTAAGTATTTTTTTTGAGAAGCATCTGCGGCTCCAGTTACAACTAAAATACCTACATCTATATGTTTGAGAAATTCTCGTGTAATATTACTATTTTCAGCACGAACATCATCTAACCCCGGTGAATCTATAAACCTAACTCGGTCATCTAGCCGCAATACTTTTAATGTCGTGGTAACACCAGCCTCGGCACCCACTTTTGCTATAGCCTGCTTACGACTCAGTTTTAGCAAAGCATTAAGCAATGAGCTTTTACCTGAACTAACTTTCCCAATGAGAGCTATGTTAAGAGTTTTAGAAAAATCCTGAACTTTCTCCTCAAATTGAGTTTCTACATTTTCCCAGAAATCTTGTTCGTTTGAAATATTAGATACTGGATCTACCATTTCGCAGCCTCCTAATACACTTGCTATTGATTATACAATTGCTCTTAGTCTGATTCCGAAAAATCTGAGTAAATTTACGTAAATTAAAAAATTTGTCAATCGGTTTGCGCTTCGCGCATTCCACCAGTTATCAACCGAGTGGCAGACGCAAAGCTTTCACCCCATCAAAGCATCGTAAAATAAGATGGATATATAAGCTTTTTAAAGGAGCAATTATTCTTCCCACAGCACAACAAGCTCTAAAGTGTGTTTACCTATGTCAAGCATTGACAACTGTTTACAAACCAATTTATATGGTGCGTCTGGATGAACGCACAGGCAAGCTGTTCATCCTTGCTGGAGAAGATATACAAATTCTGGTTAGTCGTGATGCAAACTGGGACTATTTATGAGCAAACCAAATTTTGATGCTATGAGTCAAGCTGAATTAAGAGCCTACGTCATTGCACACCAAGACGATCAAGAAGCTTTTTACGCATTTGTAGATCGTTTGAAAGCAAAACCTCCCTCTGCGGTTTATCCCGCATCAATGACACCAGAGGAAATCCATCAAGCAATATTAATGCATGTTCAGCACAAGCAGAAAACCCAAGACGCATAGAATACTGCAACGCATACGACGACGTTGGTTGTACAAAGATGCACCTAATTTAGCCCACGCAGGTAAGCTCTCGTTTGTGTAGCCGAGCCAGTGCGTTGGGCGGCTCCGCCGACTTGAAGCACCTGGCGTCCAGGCTTACAGCCTGAGGGCGCTAAAATTGGTATTAACTCATAATTTTTTAACTTATTTGTGCCCAGCCACAACGAAAGTGGTACAATCAACAATCATGCTAGGGGTGCCTGAACTTTTCAGGCTGAGAACACACCCTTAACACCTGAGTCTGGGTAATACCAGCGGAGGGAAGCTGTTTATCAAGGGAATTCAACATGCGGACTCAATGGGTTGCTAAACGCCAGGGACAAGATAATGTCACGCAAATCCACTACGCACGTCAGGGTATTATCACTGAAGAAATGGATTATGTAGCCCGACGGGAAAACCTCCCCGTTGAGCTAATTAGAGACGAAGTAGCGCGGGGACGGATGATTATTCCCGCGAACATTAATCACACTAACTTAGAGCCAATGGCGATCGGTATTGCCTCTAAATGTAAGGTAAATGCCAATATCGGCGCTTCGCCCAATTCTTCCAATCTTCAAGAAGAAGTAGACAAGCTAAAATTAGCGGTGAAGTATGGCGCTGATACGGTGATGGATTTGTCTACTGGTGGTGGTAACTTAGATGAAATTCGCACCGCTATCATCAAAGCTTCACCAGTGCCAATCGGTACAGTGCCAGTATACCAAGCTTTGGAAAGCGTCCACGGCACAATTGAGAAACTCACCGCCGATGACTTTCTTCATGTAATCGAGAAACATGCCCAGCAAGGGGTAGATTATCAAACCATCCACGCGGGAATTTTGATTGAACATTTGCCTTTGGTAAGAAATCGCATTACAGGCATTGTCTCTCGCGGTGGTGGTATTTTGGCGCGGTGGATGTTGCATCACCATAAACAAAACCCGCTTTATACACACTACCGTGACATCATCGAGATTTTCAAAAGATACGATGTTTCTTTTAGCTTGGGTGATTCTTTGCGTCCTGGCTGTACCCATGATGCCTCAGATGAAGCACAATTAGCTGAGTTGAAAACTTTGGGACAATTGACCCGCAAAGCCTGGGAAGATGATGTACAGGTGATGGTAGAAGGTCCCGGACATGTGCCGATGGATCAAATTGAATTCAACGTCAAAAAGCAGATGGAAGAGTGTTCGGAAGCACCTTTCTACGTGCTGGGACCATTGGTGACAGATATTGCACCAGGTTATGACCATATCACTTCTGCGATCGGTGCGGCGATGGCTGGTTGGTATGGTACGGCGATGCTTTGTTACGTAACACCGAAGGAACATTTAGGACTGCCAGATGCGGAAGATGTACGTAACGGGTTGATTGCTTACAAGATTGCGGCACACGCGGCAGATATTGCTAGACATAGACCAGGTGCGAGAGACAGAGACGATGAACTCTCCCACGCGCGTTATAATTTCGACTGGAACCGTCAGTTTGAATTATCACTCGACCCTGAAAGAGCGAAGGAATATCACGACGAAACTTTACCAGCAGATATTTACAAAACTGCTGAGTTTTGCTCCATGTGCGGTCCTAAATTCTGCCCGATGCAAACTAAAGTTGATGCGGATGCATTGACAGAGTTGGAGAAATTTTTGGCGAAAGAACCTGTAGCGCAGGGTTAATAGATAGCCCGCAATAAATAGCCCGCAGGTTTCAACCTGGGGCTATACGAACAAAGCCCACCTACGTGGGCTATTTAGACTAATATTATTTGATACTAAAAGATCATTTTGAACAATTTTAATCAGCAAGCTGCTGATACCTTTGCTGAATATCCTCAATGGTAAACACCGTCTGATACTTCAACTCCACTGACTGATAAAACTCAGCACCACCCTGTAAGCGGTCTATCAGGGAAATTACTAGGTTAACGGTATAACCTGCATCTCGAAGTCGTTCCACTGCTTTCATCGCCGATCGCCCTGTAGTCACGACATCTTCCAAAACCACTACTGTTGCATTCTCTGGCAAAGTGGGACCTTCAATATATGCTTTTGTGCCATGTCCTTTAGCTTCTTTGCGAATAATTAAAGCGGGTATTGGTCGATTTTCATACGCGGAAACCACACTCACTGCTGTCACAATTGGATCTGCGCCCAATGTCAAACCTGCTACAGCCTGCGTATCTTCTGGTAGTCGGGATAGAAGAATGCGACCAATGGCTAAAGCACCTTGAGGATTAAGTGTTACCTGCTTACCATTGATGTAATAAGAACTCGCTTGTCCAGAAGAAAGTATAAAATCACCTTCTTGATAGGCAAGTCGGCAAAATAAATCTAGCAATTTTTGGTGCAGAATATTCAAATCGGCAGTAGATGCCCATAAGTCAGACGGGGAAAGGCTTTCAGCTTGATAATTCATCACAAATCGTTAAAAGTTGTGCTACACCAAAGATTGAACTCATCAAAGTTCTGAAATTAAGCATAAGTTAAGATTCGCCCATCATATTCAGGAGTCATAAATATGGGTATAAAATTTAAAGCTGTTGGCGGTTTATTAGTGCTGCTAGCCGCGAGTATTAGCATACCAGCTTTTGCGGATGACAAGGGAACAACTAATTATGAAACAGCAAATGAAATATTTGATCGAGCTTACTTTAAAAACGATCGCAATTTCTACGGCAACAACACTTTTAGACGGCAAATAGACTGGTTGGTTGGATCGGGTTCTTTGTTTCGCAATTCCTTCCCAGAAAACGAAATAGCGCGTGATGCTGAATTGGTTAACGTTGTCTATCGCGACGTTCTCAATCAGCAAGTTGGCAACGATCCATATATTCGCACGCCAGATTTACCCAATCCTTATAATACATCTTTGATGATGTCTCCTCGCTTAAACTCCAACAAGCTCAAAACCGGCACTGAATTTAGGTTTGATACTGTACCACCTCGTTGACATTCTCCCCGGCGTAAACGCACGGGGATTCAAAACATCACTGTTTTGGCTTCCTCTTTCGGCGACTCGGCTTACTTGAAGGAGTTTCCTCACTCAAGCAGAGGTCGATGTCTCCAGAGGCGTTAAGCGTTCCCGTGTGCCCCACGGTACGTAGTCCAAGCTCTAGTATATTGATTGCTGCATTCCAATCTCTGTCTAGAACAAACCCGCAGTGAGGACACTGATGTGTTCTTTGACTTAATGATTTCTTCGCAACTTTCCCACAACTAGAACAATTCTGGCTGCTGTAGTGAGGAGGAACCGCAACAGTTACCACCCCAAATACTTTACCGAAGTATTCTACCCAGTCCCTAAAAGCTGTCCAAGCCGCATCTGATATTGACTTGGACAGCTTTCTGTTTTTCACCATATTCCGCACCTGCAAGTCTTCATAGGCTACCAAGTCGTTAGACTGGACTACGCACCTTGCCAATTTCACAGCAAAGTCTTTACGCTGCCTACTTACCTTGAGATGTTTTCTGCTCAAACGGTTTCTGCTCTTGGCTCTGTTTTTGGAGCCTTTTGGGGTTCTAGAAAGTCTGCGACTCAGCTTCTTAAGTGCTTTTTCAGACTTCCTCAGATGACGTGGATTCTCTATCGTCTGCCCATCCGAATCCGTATAAAAATGGGCTAATCCTACGTCTAAACCAATCGTCTACAATAAAAAGCCGGCTCATTGAAGGACGGGGCTTTAGACCCAATTTTTCGGTAAATTGACCAAAGTCCAAAATTTTTGGCGTTGTATATTTTTGGGATGATTTTGTGATCTATATCAAAAATTCAACGTATTGTAGTAGAGACGTTCCGGCGGAACGTCTCTACGATTTATCGCACGGTTATATTAATCATGATTTGATGCGCCCTACTGGAATCGAACCAGTCTGAAAGCGAATTATGAGCTCGCTGCCTCCCCAATCGGCCAAAGGCGCTTATTTGTTTGGGATTGCTATAAGTTATTACTTCAACTTTATGGCTAATTTTAGCCTCACCTAGCTGCCTATAAGCGTTATAACAACTTCCCGACTTGATTTTAGCATGAGTTCACAGATTTTGAACACTTTACAATAGTTCACCAGATTTTATACTACATCATTTGACAGAGAAATAGGGCAGACTAATATTGATTAAGTCTTTTATAAAATTGAAGTACAAAGCTTCAATACTTTTAGATAAATAGACCGGCAATATAGCGCCAATAGCTTCGAGAGCGATGAAATTAAATTCCACTGTACTTCTGACGTTGATTTTATTAACCCTAATGTTGGGAGCAGGTTCTGTAAGCGCGTTTTGGGGCTTTACTTTGGGGAGTTCCGCACTTAAGGGTGTAACAACCCCAGATGGTCGTCCCACAACCAAATTCGCCAGCAGTAAGGCAAACAGCGCCCAACATCAAGCGGTAACATTATTAAGAGAGGAAGAAATCCTCAAAGTTGTTAAGTCCCGGATTGAGGGTAAGAGCAAGGCTGCGAAAGCTAAAAAGTCTGACGACGAGGACGAAGAAAATACCACCAAGCCAAAACCTCAGGAGACACCGACTGAAGCCGAAGAAAAACCCCAAGCCGGATTTCCAATTACTGCTGAAAGCGAGAAAGTAACGATTTCTGTACAATCTGCTCGCTACTCTGGCGGTGATTTGCTACTTCGCGTCAAAATGCAGAATAAAGGTGCCGATTCTGTGCGCTTTTTATACAGCTTTTTGGATGTCACTGATGACAAAGGACGAACTTTAAGTGCAAGTACCGACGGTTTGCCAGCAGAATTGCCTGCAAATGGACCGACATTTTCTGGTACAGTGAGCATTCCTACGCCTTTGCTTGACGATGTAAAGAGTATCTCACTTGCCTTGACTGATTATCCCGATCAAAAATTGAAACTGGAAGTGCCAAATATTCCTGTGGAAAGATAGGGACTTTTTACTGGGGACTGGGACTAGGAAAAAGATACAATTCCTAATACTGTAATCTTTAATCCCAATCCCCAGTCTAGTCGTAAACAATCAATAACAATCTCAATACTATTTTTCTTTTATAGGAGCGTCAGTTGTACACGGGCTTTGGCGGTGATTGGTTTTCCTAGTTTAAGTTTGACAGATGTGGGGCTGCGATTGTTGTCAGTGGTGCTGCTGATAGCCATCAATGCTTTTTTTGTAACAGCGGAGTTTTCGATAGTGACAGTGAGGCGATCGCGCATTCATCAGTTAGTCGAAGCTGGTGACGTTCAGGCGATCGCTGTGGAAATGTTGCAACGTAGTATAGATAGATTGCTATCTACTACTCAGTTAGGCATTACTTTGTCTAGCTTGGCGTTGGGTTGGATTGGCGAAAGTACAATTGTTGGGTTGGTAGGTTCATGGCTGGAATCATTGCCTTTACCTATGGGTACGAGTGTTTTTATCGCTCATTCCCTATCAATCCCCATAGCTTTTTTCTTCATCGCTTATGTACAAATTATTTTAGGGGAACTATGTCCCAAATCCATAGCCATGCTGTATTCAGAACAGCTAGCGCGGTTTTTGGGACCTTCAGTAAAAGCGATCGTGCGATTTTTCAGTCCCTTTATCTGGATTCTCAACCAATCAACTCGCGCCATCATGCGATTATTTGGCATTCAGTATACAGGACAAAGGTGGCTACCACCTGTTACCTCAAAAGAACTGCAACTGATTATCTCTACAGAACGAGAATCTACTGGTTTGCAGCTTTCGGAACGAGAATTGCTGAATAATGTCTTTGAATTTGGTGATGTAACAGCACAATTGGTGATGGTTCCCCGCACCAGCATTATAGCTTTGCCCAAAGATGCCACCTTCAGTAGATTGCTTAGTGTAATGGTAGCGACTGGTCACTCTCGCTATCCTGTCATCGGCGAATCTTTAGACGATATTCGCGGCATTATTTATTTTAAAGATTTGGCAGAACCTTTAGCTATTAACAAGCTGACATTACAGACACATATCCAGCCTTGGATGCGTCCTGCACGGTTTGTCCCAGAACATACCCCCTTAAGTGAATTATTGCCCATGATGCAGCAAGAGAAACCAGCAATGGCGATCGTTGTGAATGAATTTGGCGGTACTGTGGGGCTAGTAACCATTCAAGATGTCATTGCCGAAATTATCGGCGACAGCAGCCAAGCCGAAAGTAGCGACGACTTGTTAATCAAGATGTTAGATGAACAGACATATTTGGTGCAAGCACAAATCAACTTAGAAGACTTTAACGAAGTCTTGCAGATCAATTTGCCTTTAACTAAAAAATATCAGACTTTAGGTGGCTTTGTACTCTACCAATTGCAGAAAATTCCTTCTATAGGGGAAACCTTCAATTATGACAATCTAGAGTTTACCGTCATGTCCGTCACAGGACCACGCTTGCACCAAATCCAAGTACGACGCTTGGAAGAGGAGGGGGAGATTTAAAGAGGGGAAAAGGTTAAAGGGTAAAGGGTAAAGATATGGAAATAAAAAGTTATTTAAATCACTCCGGGGAGATTTTTTCCCCCTTTCCCCTTTCCCCTTTCCCCTACTAAATATACGCCACTGGATCAACGATTCCTAATTCGGCAAAAGCCGCTAGACGCAAGCGGCAAGAATCGCACACTCCACAAGCTTTCTCACTGCCGGCGTAGCAAGACCAAGTTAATTCCCACGGCACACCCAATTTATTGCCAAGTTGGATAATTTCGGTTTTTTTTAGGTTAATTAAAGGCGATTCAATTGTAATTGCTTTTCCTTCACGCCCTTGTTTTGTTCCTAAACGAAAGACTTCTTGCATCGCTTGGATATAATCAGGGCGACAATCAGGATATCCAGAATAATCTAAAGCATTAACACCAATGTAAACGCGATCGCCGCCAATAATTTCCGCGTAGGCGAGGGCAAAGCTTAAAAATATTGTATTGCGTGCTGGAACATAAGTCACAGGAATATCTTCTGACATTTGAGCCAATGTACGTTCTTGGGGTAAATCAATCGTGTCGTCTGTAAGTGCCGAACCGCCCCATTGCCGTAAGTCAAACTTTATCACTTGATGTACCACTCCAGCTTGTTCAGCCACTAAGAACGCTGACTGTAACTCTCGCCGATGTCGCTGCTGGTAATCAAAGGATATGGCGTGACACTCACAACCGTCAGCTTTGGCTTGATACAGAATTGTGGAAGAATCTAATCCTCCAGACAACAGAATTACAGCTTTCATCTCGGTTTTAATTTTTGATTTTATTCACAACATGCGACAAACAGAGGTTGAAGAATGTCTTTAGCGTACTCTATACCGAACAAGAGGGTGGCAAGTCGTCTTAGATAGGGGAATTGCATCAATGGAAGTCAAAACGTGGCACGATGACTTAAACAAGCCGCTCTGGGTTTTTGCCGGATTTTGGAGATTATTCAATGAAAATAATTTAAGTGTATAAGCGATCGCAATTTCAAATTAAACTCTCCTTGTTAAAAATACTCTAAGTATTCTAATTTTGGGGTTTTGTAATTTTACTGACACTAAAGGGAGGAATTTTAACTTCTCTTCAATCGATATTGATCCCGGCAAGTAATTGCCTAAAAGCAGAGCGAGAAACTAACCCCTATTTATTACTTAATTTTTAAAGTTAATAAAAAGACATATTAGGTTTTGTGTAAAGCACAAAAAACTAATCGCTCAAAACTAAATATACAAAACAAACTTAGATTGCGGGAACTCACAACAAACTTTGAAATTCTTCATAAATAGAACCTCTATGTTACCATCTGGATGGTTTTAGACGGTTCGTGACTAGCAATTAAGTATAAACGCCAACGCTCGAAGCGTCTTTAGATTTGGTGGTTGAGGAGAAAATAGTAGTGCAAAATAGCATGTCAGTGGCAGAACCGAATCCATATATACAACGAAATCAGCCACGACCAATCCGCATAGGCGTGATTGGGGTTGGTAACATGGGACAACATCACACCCGTGTACTCAGTTCAATGAAAGACGTTGAACTAGTCGGGGTGTCAGATATTAATGTTGAACGAGGGTTAGAAACTGCCAGCAAATATAAGGTGCGTTTCTTTGAAGATTACTGTGACTTACTGCCTCATGTAGATGCAGTTTGTGTCGCGGTTCCCACCCGCTTGCATTATGCCGTCGGCATTAACTGTCTTTTGGCAGGAATTCATGTTTTGATGGAAAAACCCATAGCCGCGAGCATTTCTGAGGCAGAATCCTTAGTAAATGCCGCTGCTGAATCTCAATGTATCCTGCAAGTAGGTCACATTGAGCGGTTTAGTCCAGCTTTCCAAGAATTGAGCAAAGTGCTAAAAACAGAGGAAGTGCTGGCTCTAGAAGCTCACCGGATGAATCCTTACTCAGATCGGGCAAACGATGTGTCAGTTGTGCTAGATTTGATGATCCACGACATTGACCTACTTTTAGAATTAGCCGCATCTCCAGTAGTGAAGTTGACGGCTAGTGGTAGTCGCGCCCAAGACTCTGGCTATTTAGATTATGTCACAGCTACCTTGGGGTTTGCTAATGGCGTTGTCGCTACCGTCACAGCCAGTAAAGTCACTCACCGCAAAATTCGCCGCATTTCTGCTCATTGCAAAAACTCGTTTACGGAAGCAGATTTTCTTAAAAATGAAATTTTGATTCATCGGCACAGTACTGCCAACTCGATGATGGATCATCGACAAGTCTTTTACAAGCAGGATGGTTTAATAGAACAAGTCTACACCAGTAATATTGATAAGTTGGGTGCAGAATTAGAGCATTTTGTCAACTGTGTACATGGTGGCAATCAACCTTCAGTTGGTGGCGAACAAGCGCTAAAAGCTCTCAGATTGGCAAGTTTAATTGAACAAATGGCTTTGGAAGATAAAGTGTGGAACCCATTAGAGTGGCAATCTGAGCACTTAGTGCAATCATTGTCCTCTACAGTTTAAAAGGTAAAATGTGAGGGCTAGTTTGGTGAGTCCTGCACAATTTGTCTCCTGGTTTCCACTCTTTGCCAGGTTAGAGCGAACCCGTTAAAGGTTGGACAGGTTTTTTATAAGTGGGTGTGCAAGTGTAGATATTGGACTTGTTTAGCGTCACCTCAAAGGTAGAAGGTAGAAATAATTTTTACCTTTTACTTTTTTTCCCCTTCGTGTTATTGATGCGGAAAGTGCAAATTTTATTGCAGCAAAATCAAAATATTTAAACTCTGACAAAAGTAAATTAAAATTTTAAAAAATATTAAGTTTAATTTAAGAATGAAATTTTTGTAGTAATTTGAGGAATCGACTTCATGGGAGATTGGATCAAAAATACGATTGAATCACTAGGCTACTTGGGGATCGCTGCGCTGATGTTTGTGGAAAATCTTTTCCCCCCAATACCTTCAGAACTAATCATGCCACTGGCGGGATATAGTGCTAATCTACCAGGAGCAAAACTCAATGTTGTTGGCGTATTTTTTGCGGGGCTAGCAGGTTCTGTATTGGGAGCATTAGTTTGGTACTACCCAGGCAAATTTTTGGGTGAAGAGCGTTTGAAAGCTTTGGCGGACAAATATGGCAAGTGGATAACTGTATCCAGCAAAGATATCACTAAGGCAAAAGGCTGGTTTGATCGGCAAGGTAGCAAAGCGGTGTTGATTGGTCGGCTTGTGCCGGGAGTCCGCACATTAATTTCTGTGCCTGCCGGAATTAGCAATATGCCGTTGTTGCCTTTCCTATTTTACACAACTTTGGGTAGCGCTGCTTGGGTAGGTTTGCTAACATACTCTGGATACGTGTTGGGTAGTCAGTACGAACTTGTGGACAAGTACCTTGCGCCTGTATCCAAAATCTTGCTTGGGTGTTTTACTCTGGCATTTATTTTTTGGGTAGTTAAACGCAAGCGAAAAAACAGGAGAAAATGACAACAAGAGCGCTAATTGTGTAATAGCAAGCGTGAAGAGTGCCAAAAATTCGCCTACACTATCGTAAATAATGCTAACTTTTTTTACACTTTAAGTAATTCTTGGCGTATTTCTGGCTACACCAAACGCAACCAAAAGTTTCTGCTTGACGCATTGAATGTGTATATGAGCATGATAACTTTTAAAGCTAAGTAAAGACTAGGAGCTTTCATGACAGACCAACCTTCCGCTGCTACTCCAATGAATGCCGCTGCTATCCCCATGAATAGAGTGTCGGCATCTACCCCGCTAAATGCTGCTAATAATGTTCCCAAGCCTGGTATGGGTATGGTTACAGGAAAAGCGATTCTCAGTGTTGATTTAGGTAGAACTTCCACCAAGACTTGTGTAAGTCGCGAACCGAACAATGTGATGTTCGTGCCAGCTAACGTCAAGCAAATGACTATGGAACAGGTGCGTGGAGGCGTTTTTGAGGCACGCGCTACTGACCCGTTAATGGATCTGTGGCTGGAGTATCAAGGTAAAGGCTATGCTGTTGGTCAATTAGCAGCAGATTTTGGAGCAAATCTCGGAGTCGGTCAATCCAAGGTTGAAGATGCGCTGGTAAAAGTTTTGGCTTGTGCTGGCTACTTCAAGCAAAAAGATGAAATCTCAGTTATTCTGGGTCTGCCTTTCCTTTCTTTAGAGCAATTTGAACAGGAAAAAGCACAACTGATTAGCCAAGTGACCGGTCCCCATGTGATGAACTTCCGGGGAGAATCGGTGAGCTTGAATGTCAGCAAGGTTTGGGTAATGCCAGAAGGCTATGGCAGTCTTTTATGGTGTGAGGCTCAACCGAAAAAAGCACCTGGAGTTCCAGATTTTACCAAAGTTTCCGTTGCGATCGTTGATATCGGACATCAAACTATCGATTGTTTAATGGTGGATAACTTCCGTTTCGCTCGCGGTGCTTCTAAGAGCGAAGACTTTGCGATGAGCAAGTTTTATGAAATAGTTGCCAAAGAGATTGAAGGAGCCGATAGTCAGTCTCTAGCGTTAATTTCAGCTGTGAACAAGCCCAAAGGCGATCGCTTTTATCGTCCTAAAGGTGCCAGCAAGCCGACAAATCTAGATGATTTTCTCCCCAACCTGACAGAGCAGTTTTCTCGTCAGATATGCGATCGCGTGCTAGCATGGCTGCCAGAACGTGTTACTGATGTGATTCTCACTGGCGGTGGTGGTGAGTTCTTCTGGGAAGATATACAACGGCTGCTTAAAGAAGCAAAAATTAATGCCCACCTAGCTGCTCCCTCTCGCCAAGCTAACGCTTTGGGGCAGTATATTTATGGAGAAGCACAGATTTCCAATCGCGCTCCTAGGGCTTAAAACTGATGTTCCAGTGGTCAAAAAAGGTAGTAAGATCGGTTACGTTTAATCCAGGGGTCGCTGATGAAAGCTTGTTGGCGCTTGTAGATAGCTATTTGGAAAAAGATCCAGAGAAGACTTTCAGCGACCTCTGTAAAGAAGCCTTATGGCAATCTTTAGGTGTATCCGAATCTGTACGACCATCACCAACTACGCCAGAAAAAGCGACAGCACCAGCATTTGAAGAACAACAAATCGCTGAACTGCAACGTCAAGTGGCTGACCTTGAGGAACGTTTTTTTGCTAAGGAATCTAATCGTTTGGAGGTTATGGAACACCAGCTTTTGCAACTTAGTCAACAAGTTGCACATCTGGCAATCATGATGAATGAACGACCAATCATTCAACTTCAAAATTTAGCAACATCAGCACCACAAGAGGTAGTAAATCATACTAGTTATACTGTTGCTGCAACTCCTCAAGATGTTGACCCTGTAATCAGCCGTCTGAGTCAGTATCTCGATGATTTTTAAAGAGTCTTCAGGGTGTTGAGCAGAAAATGCTCTCAATAAACATCCTTAATAGTAATTACTATTAAGGATTGTTAATTTTTGTAGATAAAGTTTATAGTTTAGTAAGCACCAACTGTGCTTAAATAGAGCGCTTCAGCGCTCACTAAACATCCTTAAATAGTAGTTACTATTAAGGATTGTTAATTTTTGTAGATAAAGTTTATAGTTTAGTAAGCACCAACTGTGCTTAAATAGAGCGCTTCAGCGCTGACTACAACCTCATATTTATTGTATTAAGAACTTCTAGGAACACATTCGCTAGCTTTTGTGTCCTAATTGACTAGGGCTAACAGTAATTTCATATATACTTAATTGTTTTTTTACACAAAAGCATGTATAAATGCTAGAATCCACAGTTGGAAACTTAGGATATCTCAATGCCAGTTCTAGCTAGCTCAATCAAGTTTGGTACGGACGGCTGGCGGGGCGTGATTGGTGATGAATTCACCTTTGAACGCCTCGCATTGGTCGCGCCAATCGCAGCAAAAGTATTATTTGACACTTATAATTCCACGGTGAATAGCCGGACAATTATTGTCGGTTACGATCGCCGATTTATGGCGGAAGATTTCGCCCGTGCTGTTGCTGATAGTGTCACGAAGATCGGATTTGATGTATTATTGAGTGAAACCTTTGCTCCAACTCCGGCTTTTAGCTGGGCGGCAAAACAACTCAACGCCTTGGGTGCCCTGGTAATTACAGCAAGTCATAATCCAGGAAAATATTTGGGATTGAAAGTCAAAGGAGCTTTTGGGGGATCGGTGCCTCCAGAAGTAACCCACGAGATAGAAGCGCTTTTGTCTGATGGAGTGCCATCCCCAACAACTCCAGGCAAAATCGAAATGTTCAATCCTTGGGGCAGTTATTGTCAAGAACTAGAAGGCAAAGTTGATATTGCCAAGATTCGAGAGGCGATAAATTCAGGTAAACTGACAGTATTTGCCGATGTGATGCATGGTGCTGCATCTGGTGGTTTGGCGATGTTGTTAGGGGATCAAGTAAAAGAAATAAATAGCGATCGCGATCCGCTTTTTGGTGGTGGTGCCCCAGAACCGTTACCCAAATACATGAAGCTTCTATTTGAAGTGATGAAGACGCACCGCGAAAGCAATCAAGGTTTGGCAGTAGGATTAGTATTTGATGGAGATTGCGATCGCATCGCCAGTGTAGATGGTGAAGGTAACTTCCTCAGTTCACAAGTATTAATCCCGATATTAATCGACCACCTAACCTTAAGGCGCGATTTTAAAGGTGAAATCGTCAAAACTGTTAGTGGTTCTGACTTAATTCCCCGCGTTGCCGCACTGCACAAGTTATCAGTATTTGAAACAGCCGTTGGTTACAAATACATTGCCGATCGCATGTTAGTATCCCAAGTATTACTAGGTGGTGAAGAATCAGGGGGAATTGGTTATGGGAACCACATCCCCGAACGCGATGCACTGCTATCAGCATTGTACGTACTAGAAGCAATTGTTGAATCAAAGCTGGATTTAGGCGATTATTACCGTTATTTGCAAGAGCAAGCTGGTTTTGATTCAGCATACGATCGCATTGATTTACCTCTAGCAAGTATGGACGTGCGATCGCGTCTTTTGCAACAATTGGAAAAAGAACCTTTAACAGAAATCGCCGGACTTGCAGTAATTGATTGTCAAACAATCGACGGCTACAAGTTCCGTCTAGCTGATAATAGTTGGTTGATGATTCGTTTCAGCGGAACTGAACCAGTTTTACGCTTATACTGCGAAGCGCCAACACTCGAACAAGTGCATCAAACTCTCGCTTGGGCGAAAGATTGGGCAGAATAGTTAATAGTCAATAGTCCAGAGTCAAGAGTCAAAAGTCCAGAGTCAATAGTCAACAGTCAACAATCCAGAAAAGACGTAAAGACGTTCCACCGGAACGTCTCTACAAGGGTTTCGGGCAACGCATAATTAATTTCTACTTTTATGTCTATTGACCATTGACCATTGACCATTGACCATTGACCATTGACTTTTGACCCTTGACCATTGACTTTTGACCAATGACATTACTTGTAGTAGCCACGGGAAATCCAGGTAAGTTGCGGGAAATGCAAGCTTACTTGGCTGATTTAGGTTGGGAATTGACCTTAAAACCTGAAGAATTGGAAGTTGAGGAGACAGGGGACACCTTTGCTGCAAACGCTTGTTTAAAAGCCTCTCAGGTGGCTTTGGCTACAGGAAATTGGGCGATTGCCGATGACTCTGGTTTGCAAATTGATGCCCTTGGTGGCGCACCAGGAGTGTATTCTGCACGTTATGGCACAACTGACTCTGAACGCATTGCCAGGGTATTGAGAGAATTGAAGGACGAACCGAATCGGCAAGCGCAATTTGTGTGTGCAGTAGCGATCGCTTGTCCGGATGGAGCGATCGCCCCTGGCGTTGGCGGAGCCATCGCGCTACAATCTGAAGGTGTTTGTCGTGGCGAAATTCTCGAATCCCCCCGTGGTAATGGTGGTTTCGGCTACGATCCTATTTTTTATGTTCCAGAAAAAAAATTAACATTTGCTGAGATGACACCAGACTTGAAACGGTCAATTAGCCATCGAGGCAAAGCAATTGAGGCTTTAATTCCCCAACTGGCAATTTTACAGATTTCAGGTAAATGAGGTACATGGGTAAAACCGAAAACCCGCTCACAAGACGTTCCGGCGGAACGTCTCTACGTGTATTTAATAACAACGCAATCTGCTGTAGATTCAATCCAAAATCGGTCTTGAAAAGCTTTGAGCGGAGATTTCCTCCGTTCAAACTTTTCACAAAATCCCTATACTGCTTCTGTGTTCTTTTCCCCAGTACGAATCCGCACAACTTGCTCAACCGGTGAGATAAAAATCTTACCATCACCGATTTCACCAGTGCGGGCAGCGGAGATAATTTTGTCTACCACCATATCAACTTGGTTGTCTTCAACGACAATTTCCACTTTGAGCTTTTGCAGAAACTCAACCGTGTATTCAGAACCGCGATAGCGTTCAGTTTGACCTTTTTGCCGTCCGAAACCCCGGACTTCCGAAACAGTCATACCAACGATACCAGCGTTGACTAAGGCAATTTTCACTTCATCGAGCTTAAAAGGGCGAATAATCGCTTCTACTTTTTTCATTATTTCCACTCCTTACTTCTAGTAGCTTCGTTTATCTATCTAACCAGATCATCTGTCTGATGTTTTAAGTAGCATCTCAACTCCAAATAAATATTTATGGGCATTGGGTATGGGAAAGATGATTTTGACGAGTTAAGCTATTTTACCGACTTTGATGCTCCAAAAACGGACGTACAATCACATACCCAACGCCAAAAGCTGTAAGTATGATTAATAAAATGGCAATGATTAACGACCAAGCACTGACTTCTTTTGGCTCTGATTCGCTATGGGGATAATAGCGTACTTCTTCCTCTTCGATGAAAACTGGTTCGGGTATTGGGGGAGAGTAGTTTGAAGTGCCAAAGTCGTCACGCACATTTTCTGGAACTACAGGTGAATAAAGACGAGAAACCCGCTGTTGTTGGGGTACTTGACTTACGGGATGGCTACTTTTCAAATCAAAAGAAGTGTGAGGAATTTGATTATGACTAGCTGTAGCAGAAGTATCAACCAAATTTTGCAGGTGTAAAAAATACTGACCGGCTTTAGTAATTTCTTGTCGGAGTAGTTGATTTTCCTGCACTAATTGTTTATTTTGTGTAGTGAGTGCATCTAACATTGCCTCTGCTGCTTGCAATTCTCCTGCCAAATCCCGGTATACAGATAGTGGTACAGAGGGAGAATAGGCTTGAGAGTTTGCTGTAGATGTATGGCTGTGAATAGAACCTGTGCTTATTCGCATCGGTAGTTTAGGATCAAAAATGAAAGTAATTAGATTATTCAGAACTGCTATTAGAAAGAGGCAGTCCGGTAACTATGCCAACAATAATAGAAAAATGCCCATAGCGCAAAGAATTTTTATTTACATTTTTTTGTTTAAGGACACGGTAAACCCCTTTGTTCTGGGAGTGGGGGACAAAAGAAAAATTGTTAAATTTTTAACAATGGGAAAAAATGTCCTACAGGACCTTGCCCTTTGCCTATATCTAAAGCGTGAGATAGTGCAGTGGTGAGGTAATTTTTTGCTTGTTGCACCGCAGTGAACAAATCTTTCCCCATTGCTAGATTAGCAGCGATCGCCGCCGATAAGGTACAACCAGTACCGTGGGTATTTTTTGTATCTATCTGCAAAGTTGATAAAGTTTCCAGATTTTGCCCATCAAAGTAGATATCAACACCCCGCAAACTTCCTTGCATCCCTCCACCCTTAACTAAAACAGCTTTCGCCCTCAATTCGCGATGAATCATTTGCGCTGCTGCTTTCATATCATCCAGGGAATTAATTTGCAAATTAGTTAAAATCTGTGCTTCATACCGATTTGGCGTGACAATTATCGCTTTGGGGATGAGGAGATGGCTTATAGTCTGGACAGCATCATCAGAAATCAACTGCGCCCCGGTGCGTGATACCATTACAGGATCGACTACTAAGTTATCGATTTGTAAAGTTTCTATTTCTTGGGCAACAGCGGTAATGATTTCCTGGTTAAGTAACATTCCTGTTTTCGCTGCTTGCACCCCAATATCTTCAACTACGGCGCGAATTTGGGCAATAACAGCTTCTTTTGCCATTGCATCAACCCGCAGTACACTTACAGTATTCTGTGCGGTGACGCAGGTAATAGCGCACGTACCGTGGACGCAGTGAAAAGCAAAGGTACGTAAATCAGCTTGAATTCCTGCACCTCCACCGCTATCTGAACCAGCGATGGTTAAAGCAACAGGTGTTTTGGATGTTGTTTGGGTGTTCATAATGCGGGAATAATCTTTGTAGTCAGCACTTTAGCTGAAAACAATCATAAGCCTCACGTCTCACCTCTGGCGATTTGCTGTAAATGAACGTACTAACTGACAGCAAGTACTTTTAAACCAAGCGCATCGGCGATAACTTCTACGGACAACATCAAGGACAAAGTAAGGTATCCGCAGCTTTATTGGAGAGAAGAAGGGACGGTATAGCCAGTAATATGCCTTCTTCAGGTTATTCCACTTTGAGCAAGTCTCCTGATGGAGGAAGTCCGAGATATCTACAACTAGTCCTCTCCCTTCGTGCATCATGACATTGCGTCCGTGGATATCATGGGGGTGAAGACCGCGCCCACGAGCATAGTCTAGCGCCTGGTCGATGTCTTCTATAACCTTTTTAGGGATACGTAGACCACGGGGGATGCAGTCATAGAGGGTTACACCAGACAACCGCTTCAGCACTAAGAAGTTTCCTAGTGCGTACAAACACTGAGAAAAAGCTGGGTGTGAACCCAAGCGCCGGTAGACCTCCACCTCCTCCTCAAAGCCCGGTCGTCCTGGGGCGTAAATTTTCACCACCTGGTTTGGGTAGTCGGGGTGATAAACGACTGCGGCGTAGTTTCCCTTTCCCAAAAGCCGCCAAGGGTCAGGTAGATAATGCACTTTCACGGGATCGTGGGGATCGACACTCTCGATGTGCAATCCTGGTAGTAGCTCTTGGTGGATACTCTCAATCAGCCGATCAATTGAAGTCACAATCTTTCAGTTTTCAGGTATTATTATTGCTCTGACTTTGGCTGCGGAATCTTGTTGCAATGCTTCAAATACGATCGCCTCAATTTGAGTTATTGTTAATTGAGCGATCGCTTGCTTAAATGTAGGTATAGCTTGGGGATTCATGCTCACTTCATCCAACCCCAATCCTAACAAAATCGGTGCAGCTTGTACATCCGCTGCTAATTCTCCACACAACCCCACCCAAATACCTGCTTCATGAGCCGCTTGAATAGTTTGTTGTATCATCCGCAACACTGCCGGATGTAAAGCATCAGCTAAATTTGCTACCCGTGGATTCGTGCGATCGCAAGCCATGACATACTGAGTTAAATCATTGGTGCCTATACTAAAAAAGTCTACCTCCCTCGCTAACTTATCTGCAATTACAACTGCTGAGGGCACCTCTATCATCATGCCCACTTCCATAGCTTCATCAAAAAGGATATTAGCCTGACGTAATTCTGTTTGCACTTCCAAAAGCAGCGCTTTAGCTGATTGTACCTCCGTCATAGTTGCAATCATGGGAAACATTATTTTAATATTATGTCCCAAACTGGCTCTCAAAATCGCCCGCAACTGTGTTTTAAAAATATTTGGTCTATCTAAACAAAAACGAATTCCCCGCCAACCTAAAAAAGGATTGTTTTCTGGCTGTATGCCCAAATAAGCAAGTGGCTTGTCACCACCAACATCTAGGGTGCGAATTATCAGCGGACGAGTTTCTAAAATTTGAGCGATCGCCTGATATACTTGCAACTGTTCTTCTTCCGATGGTGGGGTTGTGCGTTCTAAATAAAGAAACTCGGTACGCAGCAAACCCACACCTTCTGCACCCAAGTTTAATGCTACTTGAGCATCATCAATATTACCGATATTAGCGACTACCTTCACCCGCCGACCATCTTGAGTTTTTGCAACCTGATTCGCCGCCATTAACGCTTGTTGTTGGGCAATTTGCCATGCATCCCGTTTAGCTTCAATTGCTATGAGGGTATCTGCTTCTGGCTCTACCCATACCTTACCCGTTTCTCCATCTAACGCTAAAAGAGTATCATCTGCCAAGTGTAACACCTCTGTTGGTACGCCAACGACGGCGGGAATCCCTAATGTCCGGGCGATAATCGCGCTGTGAGAAGTGGCACTTCCTGAGGTGATACAAATACCTAGAACTTTTGTTGGGTCTAATTGCGCCGTATCCGAAGGAGTTAGATCAGTCGCCACTAAAATAGCTGGCTGGGTAATATTTAAGACATTGGCAGCAGTGCCAAGTAGCTTTCGCAACACCCGCTCTTGGATATCAACAACATCAGCCACTCGCTCTTGCATGTAAGATTCTTCCAAAGCGCGGTATTTTGCCGCCAGTTCATCCATGACTTCTTGCCAAGCCGCTTCCGCATTCAGACAATGAACAAAAATATGCTCGTTAAGCGCTGACATCAACAGCGGATCTTCTAAAAACAGCAATTGGGCATCAAAGATAGCGGCTTCGGCTTCACCTACTTGAGTTGCTGTTCGCGATCGCAAAGCCTGAATTTCTTCCTTAGAAGCTTGAATTGCAATTAGTACTTTTTGAAACTCTTTTTCGAGATTATTTGCGTGGTATTGCTGAAAGACTAAAGGATCTGTGCGATACAGAAAAACTGGAGCGATCGCAACTCCACCAGAAGCGGGAATTCCTTGAAGAAAATGATGGCGTGATGGGGTAGTGGGTTCGTACACCACCGCATGGGAAGATGGTTGCACAGATGAAATATGAGATTCTATATTATCCAAAGATTCACCAAAATTGCTTTCCACTAATGTTTGCAATGCCCTTAATGCCTCTAAAGCATCAGAACCAGTAGCAGAAATCATCAATTCGTGTCCTTGACGCACCCCTAACATTGCCACTTGGTTAATACTGTCAGCCCTGACAAATTCAGTATCTTTAGTTAAATTTCGCACTTTGATTTGCGATTCAAACCGGGCTGCTGTTGTCACAAATTGAGCCGCTGGACGGGCGTGCAATCCGAAACTCAAGCGGACAGTCAGCCGAATTTCTTCAGCTATTAATCCCTCATCATTAATCATTGGCTCTTGACCACTGACTAATGACGAATGACTAATGACCAAACCCAGATGAGTCGCTTTTGCTACTAATGCTCCCCGCGCTTCAGTTATTACTTGGTCAATATTGCTACCAGATGCGGCAGCAACAGCAGCGGCGATCGCACCTTCAACTAGGGGTGCTTCACACAGATGTATTTTACCTTGTTGCTCATCTGGAAAAAACTCCAAAGCCATTTCCGCACTCATTAAAGCGCTACCGAGATCCATTAACACCAGAACCCCATCATCACAGAGAATAGAAGCGATCGCTTCATAAACCTGAATTGGATCTGTACCCAGAGGATTTTCTGGATCGTCAATACCTCCCGCAACAGCGATGGGGACTTGATCGTGAACCATCTGTGCTGCGAGTTCCCGCACGCCAAGAGCTAGCTGTTTGCTGTGAGAAACGATCACAATTCCAATCATTGCAATTCCCTCAACTTGATTGAGCGGCTTGTGCTGACAAATTTATCCAATTTGGATATCAAATGCTATTTAACAAACATTTCAACATTAAATAAGATGAAGTCGCCCCCGGATCTTGATGTCCCACACTGCGCTCACCTAAGTAACTAGCCCGTCCCTTTTTTGCCAGCATTGGTATAGTATCTTTCATCCCTTGTTCAGCTGCAATTATAGCCTTTTGCATCGCTTCTCGCATTTTCTTTCCCTCTCCTACAGCCTGTTTAAAAGCTGCTACAGCCGGAGATAGAACATCAATCATTGTTTTGTCGCCTAATTGCGCTTTCCCACGTCCAACTACGCCATCTAAACCAGCTTGGAGTAAACTAAGCATATCTTGTTCGCTTAATTCTTGCTTGTCGGCAACAGCTGAACTTGCTCGTAAAAATAGCGTCCCATAAAGAGGACCGCTAGCACCCCCAATACTGGAAATCAAAGTCATGCTTACGGCTTTGAAAATGCTGCCAATATCTTGATCTGCAACAGTTGCTAACTGACTCATCACCTTTTTGAACCCGCGATCCATATTAATACCGTGGTCAGCATCACCGATCGCAGCATCTAATTGTGTTAAATATTCTTTATTCTGCTCTATTTCAGCGGCGAACCCTTGCAACCATTGCAAAATTTGTTCTTTAGTCATTTGTCAGTTGGTGGTTGTTAGTTAGTTGGTCAGATACTACCAACGCAAACTTGGCGTTTTGACTGGTGCATCCCACAACCGAATCATTTCATCATCCAACTTTAACAAAGTAATTGAACAACCTTGCATATCCAAAGAAGTAATATAAGAACCAATCAAATTTCGGACAATTTGTAATCCCTGTTGAGAGCAAATTTCTGCCAATTTGCGATAGACAAGATAAAGTTCGCTGAGGGGAGTTCCACCCATGCTGTTAACAAAAGCCAAAATGCGATCGCCTCTTTCCAAATTCGGATCTACCAATTCCACATCCACCCATTCGCCTTTGTCTTCATCCCACTCACGCACAATGCGACTGTAACCAACGTCTTCAATGAGCTTCAGCGTTAACATTTCCGTTATCTCATCCACCGATTTTAAATCCATTCGCTCCCTTCCGGGTTCGCCGTGAATCCCAATACCCATTTCAATTTCGCGATCGCTTAATTCAAATGTCGGACTTCCTTTAGCAGGAACTGTGCAAGAAGTCAAGGCAATTCCCATAGTCCGCCCATTTAAATTTACCCTTCTACACAAAGAAGCTATTTGTTCCAAATTATAACCCTGTTGTGCTGCCGCACCGCAGATTTTTTCTGCTAAAATCGTCGTTCCCACGCCTCGGCGTCCTTGGGTATACAGACTATCCTTCACCGCCACATCATCATCAATCAAAATATTTAGCACTCGGATACCCTCACCACGGGCTAATTCCGTTGCCATTTCAAAATTCATGACATCGCCGCTATAATTTTTGACGATATAAATAATACCTGCTCCACCATCTACACTTTTAGCAGCTTCTAGCATTTGATCCGGTGTTGGTGAGGTAAAAACCTCTCCCGGACAAGCTGCATCGAGCATTCCCATGCCGACAAAACCAGCGTGCATCGGTTCGTGACCGCTACCACCACCAGAAATAATTGCTACCTTACCTTTTATCGGTGCATCGGTGCGACAAACAAAAGTCGGGTCATAGTGTACCTTAATTAAATCAGAATGAGCCGCTGCCATGCCTTCTAGACTTTCGCGTACAAAGTCTTCTGGCTTGTTAATTAGCTTTTTCATAGTTTAGCCACTCCTGATTTAAAGGCTGCTAAAACTTAGGATAAATGACTTAGTATAGTTTTACATAAGTTCGTAGCGTTTTTTAACGCAGAGGAACGCGGAGGTAAAGCGCAGAGTGACACAGAGTTTTTTTAAGGGAATTCGCTACGAACTAGTGAAAATTCGCGGTGTTCAGATTCCCGACAAATGAATGCCAAGTCGGGAATCTAACTTTTCACGCTCTTCTACTCGTAACTCTTAACTTCAGCCGAGGAACTGCTAAACTCGTTTGCCCGTGCGCTATGTACCAAAGTCCAGCCTGCTTTCAAAAGCTTTTGGGAAGTTGCCCAACCCAGAGAACCGCCTTGTATTTTGTAATCCGGCACTGCATATTGTGGAAAAGCCGTGTAAGGACGCCACGGTTGATTAGGTGCAGTCTGCAAATGTAAGATTTTCTCTCCATCGCCGCCAAACTTAGATAACCAGCACATTTGTCGATGCATGGCAAACTCCTCGTATTTCTTTTTAGTGCATAATGACAGACTTCTGTCAAGTCTAGCCTCACCCTTGTGGGGTAATTTTTCTTTGCCTAGTTTTCTTTCGTAGGATGCAGGGCATCACAAAGCTGGGAAGAAAACAGCGACAACAAAAATCTTTGCCTGGGATTTTTCCAAGCGTAAGATTTATCTAATGTTATGTGCGGTTTTCCTCAACGTATGTATTAAAAGCTACTATTTCGTAACAAAATTTAACCTGCAAACAACATTGCAAGAAAATATTTCTCCTCAATCATAGGTAGATATTCCCTACATTCCGCACTGCCTTCCCTTTCCCCTCAAAGTTTTCCTTACCCCTCAAAACGATGGAGCATACAATTTGTCACCGACAATGCCGCGAATTTCTGCCACTAGCGAATTGTAGGCAAAGTCAGATAATGCAGGTTCAGCAGGTTGCAAGTTAATCGTTTCTGCCAAATCAATCCATGATTTACAGCCTTTGTATTCTCCGCGATAGGGAATTTCTTGCACTTTGGGTAATTTGTAAGTCCGCAGCAGTAGAATGTAAAGTGGTTGACGCGCTTTCCAGATGAGGCGATCGCTAATAAAATACTCATTCCATATATGAAATGGCAGTAACCCTTTGACAATTGACTCGTCACTAACTGGTAAAATATCAGTAATTTCTGCCCAACTTGCGATCGCCACTGTTTCTGGATGCCAACCAGATGTCACTGGCTGTACATCTTTCCCATACTCAGCTTTCAGCATAAATGACTGTTGATGTTCATAAGTTGGGTAGAGCAAAATCTCTTCATGGGCAACTCGGAAACGTCCACCTTGTTCATGAATGCCGCCTTTGCGTAGTAGCATAATCGTTTCCCCCTGTTCTAAGGCATTGACGGCAACTGCCCATTCTTTGAGAGCATGGATTGTAGTTTTTGGCATAAATACTTAGTAGTGTTTTCTTCGATTGACTAACAGTTATAGTACGTTTACTCTCGCTATGAGGCGTAGACGTGGGTGCAGCCGCGAGTCAAGTAACATCGCTCTTTTAACAATATAAAATCAACACAGTCGCAAATGATAGAGAACTTAATCAATAATTATGCCAAAGCTCTATTTATTTCTGTTGTCTATGGAAAAATTAGCAAATTAAGATAATAACATTTTTTGTCAAAATATATATCTGAGGAAGTACTAAAAGTCTCAATAAACAAAAAAATAATTGTGTTACCAAGTACAAATTAATTTAACTCTCGCTTTGTTTTTATTCCAAATGCGAATCCAGCAAAATTCACGTCTAAACAAATAATTGCAAACATCTAAATATACTAGACATCTCCAAAAATGAACTATAGCAGATTTCAGGTAAATGAGGTACATGCGTAAAACCCCTCTCCTTGTAGAGACGTAGCACTGCTACGTCTCTATATGTATTTGATTAGAGCGATAGGGTGCTGTATGCGTTGTCCGAAACCCTTGTAGAGACGTAGCAATGCTACGTCTCTACATTAGACATCTCCGAAAAATAATGTAGAGACGCGACTGGTTGCGTCTCTACAAGGGTTGTGGATAATGCATAGTTATTTTCACTCCTATGTCTATTGTTTTCTGGAGATGTCTATTAGGATATAAAATGAGAACATATGCGTTAATAGGAGTGAGCGCAAAAACTTTCTCGCTCCTCTTATTCCTCTGTGTCGCACCAGTCGCTATAGTACATTCATCTGAAGGAGCAAGGCAAAATTCGCGCTATTGGTGTCTCCAACTTTTCTGGCGCTCAATTGAAAGAAGCCGCCAAATATGGACGCATTGATAGTTTACAACCACCTTATTCTTTGTTTTGGAGACAAGTAGAAAAAGACGCAATGCCCTATTGTGTAGAAAACAATATATCTATCATTGCTTATTCACCTTTAGCCCAGGGATTATTAACAGGTAAATTTGCGGCAGATCATAAATTTGACCCCCAAGATAATCGTGCTAAAAATAAATTACTTCAAGGCGAAAATTATCAACGTGCCCAACAAGCTTTAGATAAATTGCGTCCCATTGCCCATCGCCACAATTGTACTTTAGCTCAGTTAGCACTCTTTTGGCTAATTGCCCAACCCCAAGCTAATGCGATCGCCGGTGCGCGACACTCAGAACAGGCGATCGCTAACGCCAAATCTGCTGATGTGAAACTGTCTGAAAATGAACTTCAAGAAATTGATGCGATCGGGCGCATTGTCACCGACCATTTAGACGACAATTCAGTTATGTGGAATTGGTAAAACTGGTTGATTTGCGCCGCAATCGTTACAGATGTGGGTGTTTTATTTCAAAAGCGGGTAACGCGATTCGAACGCGCGACATTCACCTTGGCAAGGTGACGCTCTACCACTGAGCTATACCCGCAACTTGCATACAAATACTATAATCTCACATCAAGAACGGTTTGTCAATACCTTTATTTGTAATTAGTCCAAAGTCAAGAGTCAAAAGTTTGTTGACCATTGACTCTTGACTATTGATGCCTTAGACGTGTTCTTGTGACTCGGCGGCAAATTCACCTAAACTGGCACTTTTAAAAGAGGGAGGCAAAGATTGAGAACTGCGATATGGCTCTGCCAGGTTAGAACGCAAATTCCGCATGAGGCTGCCCATTTCCAAGGCACTCATGGCGTATTCCCAACCCAAATTACTCTTAATACCTGCCCTTTCTAAAGCCTGTTGCATCGTGTCTGTTGTCAAAACGCCAAAAACTACCGGAACGCCAGTTTGAAACGCAGCGGCAGCAATACCTTTAGCGACTTCAGAGGACACCAAATCAAAATGAGGCGTTTGCCCTCGGATGACAGCACCAAGACAAATGACTACATCATATCTTTGAGAAAGCGCCAACTGACGAGCCACTACTGGCACTTCAAAACTGCCCGGAACCCAAACATAATCCACCTGAGTTCCTTGAGGATTGACATCCACACCGTGGCGTTTCAAGCAATCTTGACAGCCCTCTAGCAGCTTACTGGTAACGAGGTCATTGAATCGACCAATAACCACTGCAAACCGCAAAGGTTCTGTCTGAGTAAAAGTTCCCTCGAAAACTGCCATAACTGCCTCTTAATCAATCAACTATACATATCAGCCAATATACATTTCTTATTTAAAAGTAGAGCAGCAGGAAAGATTAGGAGATCGGGGAGTGGGGGAGTGGGGGAGTGGGGGAAGATATAGAATTTGTCTCCCTTGTCCCCTTGTCTCCTTATCCCCCTCTGATGAAGCAAATCTTTATACTATTTGCCAGGGTTGACTAACAGTTGCTATACCACAAAAAAGTTTAATACACCAACTAAAAACACTAAGGCAAACCAGACTCCAGAACCGAGCCAAAGTAACTTTTTAGAGTCACCCCAATTTTGTGGAGTGGCATAAGCTACAGGAACACCAACAACCATGACAAAGGACAACCCAACCAGCGCGACTAATGCAGCTTGGAATATAACGGTCATTTTTTTCTTCTCCCAAAACAGCTAAATAGTGACATACTCCTACACTGACTGAGTACAGTACAGTGTAGGCTTCTCAGCGACTCCCGGTATCCCGTCGGACATTGACTGAGCTTTATTTTGAGTCCACGAGATGCCCCTCCGCAGACTTTGAACAAGTACCAAGCGAAAAGTGTGGTCTTGTGGGAAACCCACAAGACCACACTTTTCAAGACAAGTTATGTTCTACCTTAGTACCGCTCTTATTTTTACCCATTCACGGAGACGACACAAAAATGTCTATTCTTGAATGGAACCCCATATTCTAGATTGTCTAGGTTCAGTGTACGACCAGCATTTTCGGCAATGCCAGTACTTATTTATAATACCATTAATCGTGGTATTAAAATTAGGAAATATAATCAATATGGGTCATGGAACGAAGAAGGTAATTAATTGTTCTGGCATCTAGTAATCAAATGAGGACTTACGCATTTTAACGAGAAACTGTCATAGTGAAGTGTAGCGTTAGCGTTCGCGAAGAATCTCCGAGATACTTCTCTTCTCCTTCGGAGACGCTGCGCTCTCCTAGACGCTCTGCGCGTTCGCTACACTTCGTTTCGCTCAGTATGACATTTTCGACTTTGCGTAAGTCCTACAAATGAATACGAAACCACTTCATACTAACAACTCCTAAGCGCAGCGCTGAGGAGGAAAAAGGGGGCGATTAGTTAAAGGGCAACACTTAAAATCTTTCCCAGTTGTAAGCTAGTAGCAATTGTAAGCATTTAGTCATTAGTCTAAAAATTGATTTTTGACTGTTGACCCTTGACTCTTAACTATGGACTTAATTCTTTGCCACACTACGGCTGATTTTGATGCGTTAGGAGCAGCGGTAGGGCTAACGCGGTTGCTGCCAGGAAGCTTGATTGTGCTGACTGGTGGTTCTCATCCAACTGTAAGGGATTTTTTAGCGTTGCATCGGGATGAATATCCGTTGATTGAACGACGTTCAGTCAATCCAGAAAAAATTCGCTCTATAACTGTGGTGGATACGCAACAACGCGATCGCCTGGGGAAAGCTGCCGAATGGTTTGATTTACCCAACTTAAAAGAGATTATAGTTTATGACCATCACATAGGGCAAGAATCAGATATTCCCGCCACCGTCGCCCATATTTCTCAAGTCGGTGCCACCACAACTTTAATGGTGGAACAATTACAACAGCAAGAAATTTCCCTCACCTCTGCCCAAGCTACCGTCATGGCTTTGGGTATTCATGTTGATACTGGCTCTCTCACCTATGACTCTAGCACCCCGCGAGATGCTTTAGCTTTGGCTTGGTTGATGCAACAAGGCGCTAGCTTATCGGTAATTAGCGAGTATCTAGATCCCGGTTTATCCCTACAATTGCAGCAATTGTTAACTGAAGCTATAGACAAATTGCAAACTGTATGCATACGGGGATATACCATCGCCTGGATTATTCTGAAAACAGATAAATTTGTGCCTGGATTATCAAGTATTGCCTCCCATCTGATGACATTAACCGAAATTGATGCTTTAATACTGGCGAATGAGTATCCTTTCTCGGAAGGAGAAATGCGGTTATCGGTAATTGGGCGATCGCAAATCAAGAGCGTTAATCTTCACAAATTATTTGCACCTTTAGGCGGTGGCGGACATTCTCAAGCCACATCGGCAAACCTGCGTCAAGTAGATCCACAAACTATATTAAACCAACTTGTTAATAGCATAAAAGCGAATATTCCACATCCTCCCACAGCGAGAGATTTAATGTCTTCCCCAGTCCGCACCATCCGTCCAGAAACTACAATTGAGGAAGCACAGCGCATTTTGTTACGCTATGGACATTCTGGTTTATCTGTCGTCGATGCTGAAGCACAACTAGTAGGTATAATTTCTCGCAGAGATTTGGATATTGCTTTGCATCACGGTTTTAGTCATGCGCCAGTTAAAGGCTACATGACAACTAATCTCAAGACAATTACACCAGATACCACACTCCCCGAAATCGAAGCGCTAATGGTGACATATGATATCGGACGCTTACCAGTGTTGCAAGATAAGCAATTATTAGGAATTGTCACCCGCACCGATGTTTTGCGACAATTACATCAAGGAGAAAGAGGAGGGGGGGAGAGGGAGAGAGGGGGGGAAAGTATTATTAAACTTTCTCAATTACAAGATAAACTTGCGCCACAACTTTGGCAATTACTTAATTTAGCATCAAAAGAGGCAGAAAAACGCGGTTGGCATCTTTATTTGGTTGGGGGTGCAGTGCGGGATTTATTATTAGCTGAAGAATCGGCAAGTGCTTTGATGATTAAAGACATTGACATGGTAGTTGATGGCTTTCACAAATCAGCAGAAGTCGGTGCTGGTGTAGAATTAGCTTCATCGTTACAACGAGTTTATCCTAATGCGCGTTTAGAAATTCATGGTGCTTTTCAAACTGCGGCTTTGTTATGGCATAATGACCCAGAATTGAATTCGTTATGGGTGGATATTGCCACCGCTAGAACAGAATTTTATCCTTATCCGGCGGCGAATCCGGAAGTAGAAGCGAGTTCGATTCGTCAAGATTTGTATAGACGAGATTTTACGATTAATGCGATCGCGCTACAATTAACTTCTCCCCGCGCTGGTGAATTACTCGATTTCTTTGGCGGTTTGCTAGATTTACAAGCAAAGCAAATTCGCGTTTTACACGTCAACAGCTTTATCGAAGATCCGACACGCATTTATCGCGGTGTTCGTTTTGCAGTGCGCTTTGGCTTTCAATTTGAACCGCAAACTGAAGCATATATTCGTTATGCGATTAACAGCGGCATTTATCACCGCACGGCACAACAAAATAGCAAAACTCCGGCTTTACAAACTCGACTCAAAACCGAATTAAAGTATATCTTAGAGGCACCTTATTGGAAAGCTGCGTTGGAGTTACTTGACGACTTGGGGGCGTTGCAATGCATCCATCCCACGCTAAAGTTAGATGAAGAATTATTGCGGCAATTACGTTTATTAGAACGCTGTTTGCGACGATTTGACACTGAGCAAAGTTTGATTCACTGGCAAATGCGGTTAGAAGCTATAATTTTGCACCTCACACCAGAATATCGCGGTAAGATAGCAAAAAAATTGCAATTTCCAGAAGATAGTATCAAAAGGTTAGAAAATTTAACATCATCTGAAACTGAGGTGATGACATTATTACCAACTTTCCAGCGTCCGAGTCAAGTAGTGCAGTTGCTGCGAAAGTATGACTTACCAATGTTAATTTTAATTGCGGTGCAAAGTAAGCGATCGCTCCGGCGGAAAATTTGGCAATATTTAACAGTATGGGCTAACGTTCAGCCGATTTTGAATGGTAATGATTTAAGGAAGTTGGGGTATAAACCGGGACCGCAGTTTAAACAAATGTTGGATGATTTGCTTGCAGCTACCTTGGATCGAATTATAAGCGATCGCGCTTCGGCTGAAGAGTTTTTAGGACAGCGTTATCCTCACTAATTCTAATTATAAAGGTTACTGTCAAGCAATCCCATAATCTTGGCTGAATGTGGATGGTTTATGAATTTTATAGAAATATGAGAACAAAAAATTTTGAGAGTCTTGTGTGAACAGGGATAGAACTGCATCAAACTGTGTTGACTTAATTTTATTGATTATACTAGTTAAGTTGTATTAAGCAGTGGAGATTGACAGTTGCTTTCATTCAGTAGTTACAAAACAACCGGAGCTAAATGGATTACGATATTTGACTCTCCATTTTACCCAGATTCTTTAGATGAGGCTAAAATTCTCTATGAAAAAGTATTAGAGCGTTTTGTAGAATTAGTAGATGAAGCCGAAAGTTCAATAAATTTGCTTGAAGTAATTACCCTAGAACCTGATCCCTTACGAATTCAACTACTTAGAGTATTTCGCAGATACGTATCACCAGATACAGCAGTGGAAATGACGAAGAAGAAAAGCCAAATACCAAGCATAATAGAAGACTTCGGTGATAGATTTCGTAATTTGGATGAAGTTAAAAGAAATTTAAAAAGCCGTCCCGTACCAGACGAAGCTTTGATGGCAATTCTTTTAGAGCAGAGCAAGCGAGGACAAAAAGGTTATGACTTGACAGAAGCTTTTTTCTTGTGGTACGACAAACAATTTGGTAAAGATTACTTAATTAAAGGTCCTGTTCGTGCTGGAAAAGATGTAATGCTTAACCAGGTTCTAGATAACTGGGAAGCTAAAACACCAGCAGATATTCTAATATCTCGATTAGACAAAACCCCACTATTAATTGGATTTGCCCGTTATGACTCTGACAGAGGAGGTTCTCAAGAAGATGATCGAACTGGTGGAAATCGAGATAAAGTCACAGATATTCTACGCTACGCAAATATCTATAAAGTTCCTCTAAAAATATTTTTTCTAAATGATAGTCCAGGTTTACTTTTAGGTTCTATGTGGAATGATTATGCTAGCTTAGAAAGTTATGGTGATGGCAGAGTAATGGTATGTACCTTAAAAATGCTTGATCATAGGTTTACAAGAAACTGGCTTGAAAGTTGAGTTTACTATCCCAGTCTGCTATAACACTATCAGGTATTAACTCTAATTCAGATGTTTCTTCAATATACAAATTTAGACCAGTACGTAAAATTCGATCTATATCTATCAAGCATTTTTGTTCATGTTTAGTAGTGCCGTTTCCATTAACGAAATCTCCCATAGCTTCAGTTCCTTTAACTAAACGCTGAATAATTGTTGCGATCGCAAGTGCTGAATTATCAATAGCTATCCATTGCCTGCCAAGCTCTTCAGCTACAGCAGCAGTAGTTCCACTTCCAGCAAACGCATCTAGCACAATATCTCCCTTATTGGATGAAGCCAGGATGATTCGTTTTATCATATCGGGATTTTTTTCTGTCGGATAGCCAGTGATTTTAATATTTTGATTGTGAGCATCTTTAAAATCAAGCCAAATATCTTGAATTGAGATACCCTGGCTCTTATCTAAATAAATTTTTCGTCTGGGATTACCCGTTGGAGACCAATAAATTTCTCCTCGTGCATCCATTTTATCCAGTGTCTCAGGTGTATATTGCCAATGTTTACCGTTAGGAGGTAACATACCTCTCCAAGGCTGACCTGTTGCACCTTTTCTTACACCAGGTGCGTGAATAGGAACTTTTTTATAAAGTCTTCCAGTTCCTTCTTCAACATATTGATACTCTTTCTTCGCAGTAGCATCAGTCCAAAGTTCAAATGGCTGGTTCCATACATAATTATCTGTTTTTGTATAAAACAGAATATAATCTGTAACATTGCCATACTGTTTACGTGTATAGTTTTTGGGATTGCATTTTTTTCTGGTAATCCAGTTGCGAAAATTCTTATAACCAAAGACTTCATCCATTATAATTTTTACAGGGAAAGCCATGTTTTCATCTAAATGTATATAGATGGAACCTTCTTCTGATAAAAGCTCTCTTAGTAAAATCAGTCGTTGGCGGATAAATTCTAAATATTCAGCACCTTCCATTAAGTCATGGTAAGCGTGATTCCTTTTTCTGGACTCAAAACTACTACCTGTTGCATAAGGAGGATCAATGTAAATCAGCTTTACCTTACCTGCAACAGTATTTTCATTTAACAAACTACTGATAACTCTTAAATTTTCTCCAAAAATTAACCTATTTATTGGTTGCTTATCTACACTTATCACACAACGTAGTTGGGCTTGTTGAGTTCTTAATATTTCTTCTCTAGAGGCTTTTCCCTCGTATTGCAAACAAAAATTATTGGAGTTATGTTTTTTATTTTTATCACCATTTATATTCGGTATTCCTGTTGCCATTTTTCTTTTGCTGCTCTTTTTACCTATTGTTGCTTATTGAAAAATTAATTTAAGTTTTTCTGATGTGCTATTTTCTTAGTCGCACTTTTGTGGCATTAAGATGGTTTGATAATAATATCATGAATCTTCTGTCATAACATGGTGTTATTATCCAGTGAATTTGAGGAGTATTATTAATAATTAATGGACTGTAACAATAAATAATGCCACTGAGACGAAGTGATTGGCGATCGCTGTTAACTATCATTATTTCCAATAATCTCCAAAAAACAAAGCAATCCCAGGCTTTTGATGAAACGCAAGTTTTACCATGCGACAACCGAGGCATACTTCAGCATAAATTATGCTGTACCCATTGGCGGATGTTGCTTTCGCAAAAGCCCAGTACTAAAACAGAAGCAGTAAAGCGGACAGGCAAGCTATAATTCTCTTGCGGAGCAGCGTAACAAAAATTTATGAGTAACCCCCTTGTGCAAGCCTTTTTCGTTGGTAGAGCGGTAGCAGAAATCCTGAATGAGCGCGTAGAAGTCGCTATAACCGACGCTTTGAGTGAACTTGGCAAATTTGATGCCGAAGCTAAAGAGCAACTGCGCTCCTTTACAGAAGAAGTTCTAGAGCGGGCAAATCAAGCCGCAGAAGCAGCCGGTGCTGGTACATACACCACAGGTAGCAGCCAAAGCGGTTCTACTTCAGTTGATGTGCAAGCAACGATTGATGAACTGCGAGCAGATATTGCTATGTTGCGAACCGAATTACAACGATATCGCAGCAATTTTGCTGGGTAGGAGTTAGTGGATAGTGGTTAGTGGGAATTTGAAGAAGGGGAAAGGAAAAAGGGAAAGAATTATTACCAATGCCCAATGCCCAATGCCCAATGCCCAATGCCCATTGCCCAACAACTAAGAATTATTAAAAACAGTTTAGGAATCAAAGTGTCTTTTCTTTCTGGTAATTCAGTCAAAAACCAGCGGTATACACGGCATATGGAAAAGGGTTATTCAGATCAAGCATACCGTTGGAATCGCGATAACTACTCTAGTAGACGGCGCTTTGTAGACATTTGGGGTTTTGTCTTGACTTTGATGTTTAGGCTTTGGCTCTACAACAAATCTTGGAGTTATTCAGGTGGAGTGACTGAGACAAAGCAAGCAGCTAGACGCAAGGCACAAGCGATTTGGATTCGCACTACCCTGTTAGATTTGGGTCCAACTTTTATTAAAGTTGGACAACTTTTTTCTACTCGTGCTGATATATTCCCAGTGGAATATGTCGAGGAACTGGCAAAGTTACAAGACAAAGTGCCGGCATTTAGCTATGAGAAGGTAGAAGCGATTATCTCAGAAGAGCTAGGCAAGAAAATTCCTGAACTCTTTCACAGTTTTGAGCCGATTCCTTTAGCTGCTGCTAGTTTGGGACAAGTTCATAAAGCTGTCTTGCATTCTGGGGAATCTGTTGTCATTAAGGTGCAACGTCCTGGACTCAAAAAGCTTTTTGAAATTGATTTAAAAATTCTCAAGGGCATTACGCGTTACTTTCAAAATCATCCTAAATGGGGACGCGGACGAGATTGGCTCGGTATTTATGAAGAGTGTTGCCGCATTCTTTGGGAAGAAGTTGATTATCTCAATGAAGGTCGCAATGCCGATACTTTTCGCCGTAATTTTCGCGCCTACAATTGGGTGAAGGTGCCGCGAGTTTACTGGCGCTACGCTTCGCCGCGAGTGCTGACTTTAGAGTATCTCCCAGGTATTAAAATAAGTCAATACGAAGCTTTAGAAGCTGCGGGTATAGACCGCAAATCTGTGGCTCGTCAAGGTGCGGAAGCTTATTTGCACCAGTTGCTTGATGATGGCTTTTTCCATGCCGATCCTCACCCTGGCAATATTGCTGTCAGTCCGGATGGTTCCTTGATTTTCTACGATTTCGGGATGATGGGGCGGATTAAGTCCAACATTCGTGATGGACTGATGGAAACGTTGTTTGGCATTGCTTCTAAAGATGGCGATCGCGTTGTTAAGTCTCTTATCGATTTGGGAGCATTAGCAGCAGTGGATGATATGGGACCTGTGCGGCGTTCTGTCCAGTACATGCTAGATCATTTCATGGATCAGCCCTTCGAGAATCAGTCTGTGGCGTCAATTAGTGACGATCTTTACGAAATAGCTTACGATCAACCATTTAGATTTCCCGCAACTTTCACTTTTGTAATGCGGGCTTTCTCCACTTTAGAGGGAGTCGGTAAAGGTTTAGACCCCGATTTTAACTTTATGGAAGTTGCCAAACCATATGCAATGCAGCTTATGACGAATATGAATGGTAATGATGGTAATACTTTTCTCAATGAATTAAGTCGGCAAGCAGCCCAAGTTAGTAGTACCGCATTGGGACTACCACGTAGATTAGAAGATACACTAGAGAAACTAGAACGGGGAGATGTGCGGGTACGCGTGCGATCGCCGGAAACAGATCGCCTACTGCGCCGACAAAGCAATATTCAGATGGGAATAAGCTATGCTCTAATTATTAGTGGATTTACTGTTTCTGCTACGATTCTCTTGGTGAATCATTATGTATGGTTAGCGCTGCTTCCTGGTTTAATTGCTGCGGGAGTCTCAGTCGTGCTGATTCGCCTGCTTTTACGCCTCGAACGTAATGACCGTATGTATTAATTGTTGGTTGCAAAATTTTATGAAACTTAACTTTACCGGTGTTAGTGACCCCGGACTTATTCGTTCTAATAACCAGGATGCTTACTATATTGACCCAGAAGGACGATTTTTCGTCGTTGCTGACGGTATGGGTGGTCATGCGGGAGGCGAAGAAGCAAGTCGCATTGCAACTGGGCAAATTAAGGCATATTTGTCAGAAAATTGGGATTCTTCTAAGCCTTGCGCCCAATTGCTAGAGGAAGCTTTAAACCAAGCAAATGATGCAATTTTAAACGATCAGCAAGATCACCAAGAACGCGCTGATATGGGGACAACAGTTGTAGCGGTGATTTTTCGGTCTGGAGAGCCACCTTGGGCAGCTCACGTAGGCGATTCTAGATTGTACCGCTTCCGCGATTCTAAATTAGCCCAGATAACTGAAGACCATACCTGGATAGCACGGGCAATTAAAGTTGGTGAAGTTACCCCAGATGAAGCCCGCAATCATCCCTTCCGTCATGTATTATCGCGCTGTTTGGGGCGTGAAGACCTACATCAAGTTGATATCAGACAATTGGATATTCAATCAGGCGATCGCTTGCTATTGTGCAGTGATGGTCTGACAGAAGAGCTTATCGATGAAAAAATTGCTTATCACCTCCAAGAAAGCCCTTTAATTGACAAAGCTGCGATCGCTTTAGTTGAAGCGGCAAAAGAGCAAGGCGGACACGATAATATCACCATTGTCATCATCGCACTCAATTAAGCTGCCGACTGGGGACGAGGAATTAGGCATTAAAAATTGGCGAACCGGGGAATAATCTTTCTTACCCATTCCCCATGTCCCATGCCCTAGTTTAGTACATATACTCAGCATTTTGTTCAGGTTGAGCTTTTTTTTTCTTTACAACTTGATACAAATAAACTTAGCCTCTGGATTTACTTCAGAGGCTAAATTTCTCTAATTTTGTCGATTGACATCTTGCACTTTCTCTGGTATGACGAATATAATTCACGATTACAACCTTTAATCGTCCCCTTTCCCGGAACGAAAAAAGGAAGTTGTACCATTGCCACCTACAAAATGAGTCAATATTTCCGAAATCTGCTTCAACAGACTTGGGTTATATATCAGTAGGTTTAAATGCAAGATAAATCATCTCAAAAATACCTAGCTTGGTATATGGGCAATCTGTCAAACAATTGTTATCTTTTTTAATACGGAGGAACAAATGCACGACAGCTTGATGTCAATCTACTAACCGATTAGGGCTTCTGTAAACGACATAACCTATATTCGTTGTCTTTTGGAGTTAATTATGAGTCAACCAATTGAATTATCCCTGGAACAGCAATTCAACATCCGCTCTTTTGCTACTCAAGTGCAGCACATGAGCCACGAACAAGCTCAAGACTTTTTGGTTAAGCTTTACGAACAGATGGTAGTGCGTGAAGCAACTTATAAAGAGCTTCTCAAGCATCAGTGGGGCTTAGATTCAGGTTCCGCTATGGCATAGAGTAGTTCTCGTGTCGCAGTGGGCGACCTCCTTCTCTTGCTCGGTTCCTAGGAGGAAAAAAGCTGGGGATGTTTGGGGCGTCAACTCGATAGGCAATTCAAATCACACAATGAAAAGTTCAACAAGAAAAATATTATAACTACATCAAGTATGTAATTTCAACTGATTGTAGTTTTTAGGTTAGCTTTGTAGTGCATAAAACAAATTAATGATATTTGTTTTGCAGTGTCCATAGTCTAAACTACACATTTTTACTTGCATTCATTCGCGGAATTCTCGATCGAGAGCAAACGTTGCGTAGATCCAACCACACTTTGGTGAAAGCTATTTTTAACTTCCCTATTTATATTTTTTATAACGATATCTTGCAAGTTATATATTTTGTTAACAAAATTTAATATTCACTCAGATTGAAACTTGGTCGCAAAGGTCGAAGGGAGAATCTGTATCAATTACTTTCAGCTTTGCCAAAATTTGGGGCTTAATCTTTTCATACTCGTTTTTGAGTAAATTTTTACTAATTTGCGGTTCGGCAGAGGAGACAAGTGTGGTGCTAATTGTTACCCATTGTTGAAGTCGTTGCTGTTGAGCGGGGGCGATGCTTGAAAGTTGGATATGAATACAATTATGGGGAACCTCCCGTGGGAAGAACAAAAGCCGATAGTGACCTGTATTACCCAGTAAGCGAGTAATTTCTTGACCAAGGCTTGTTTTTAGGTCGAGATAATAAGGTAGCCATTTAGCCCCGTGTTTGCGATTGTAAATTACGGTAATCCACAGCAGCATCGGGTGAGGAGAAGTGATAAAAAGAAATTGATTGTAACGAGTGCAAATTAAACGATTTTCAATTTCCTGTTTGGGTAACATTATCCAGAGAGCCGGACAAATATTGCCATTGATATGGATGGGTTGGGGAAAAACAATATCGGCATTCGGTTTATTTTGGGGCCAAGAAGTGACGCGAGCGAGTTCATCGGTTGAGGAGGATAAACGCGAATCTACCTTAGTGTTCGGCTCTAGGACTCTAAGCGCTTTAGTTGAAGCTTGGATATCTTGCTGAGTGCTAAGACTGTAACTTTGTTCTAAAGATGCCAAAGCTTTGAGGATTTCACTGATATTATCGGGACGCGAATTAACTGTTTTGGCTAGACAACTCATAATCAAATTCTCTAACTCCTTTGGTACTAAACCTTTAGGAGCAAGTTCACTGAAAGAACGCGGTTGTTGATAGTGATGTACTTTATACCATGCTCCAAAAGAGTGTGTTGGTGCGGCTAGAGGCAGCTTGCCCGTGAGCATTTCAAACATCATTACCCCCAAACTATAAATATCTGAGCGGTTATCAAGTTCTTTGCCCTCCATTTGTTCTGGAGAAGAATAAGCCAGCGTACCCAAATAGTAGTTAGTATGATTGCTATCTGATTGTAATAACTTAGCAATTCCAAAATCGAGAATCTTAATTAACTCGCCAAAACTAGGGTCAGTAATCACCAATATGTTGCTGGGCTTAATATCCCGGTGGATAATTGGGCAGACTTTACCATCAACTAAAATGCCATCATGAGCGCATTGCAACCCCAAGCAGATTTGCCGCACCATATTGAAGAAAGTTGCTAAAGTCATCTGTTGCTTGCGGATGACATGGCTCAAGTTTTCTCCTTGGAGGTATTCCATGACGTAGAAGGGGGTATTATTTTCATCTACGCCATAATCCATCACGCGAACAATGTGGATGCTTTTTTGCCCAACTAAAGCACAAGTTTTTGCTTCTCGCTCAAAGCGGTTTTGCAATCCCATCTTTTCATTTTGAATTGATAAAGCGAGAAATTTAACGGCAACAGGTACACCTCCCAACAAAACGTCTTTAGCACGATAAACCCGACCCATTGCTCCAGTACCAATTAACTCCTGAAGTTGGTAACGTTTGCACAAGTAACGACCAATGTTGGGGTCTGACATAAAAAATTTGACTTTAATGGAACTACAATCGGGTGTAATACCTATACTTTGAACAAGTAAGTATACGGATTGGAAAGTTGAATCAAAAAAATCGATTAGTATATTTACTTTTGTATTTGGTACTATTCCGAACTTTGATTCTAATTTATTTTACCCAATCTTCATCTTGATCAAAGCTACTAAATTACTTATTGAAAGCTATTGTAGGGATCTTGCAATAGTAAGTTTCTTTATTTTGCCCAGTAAGAAGGCGGCGTAATATACCTTTATGGAAGTTAGAATCAAGATAACCTTTGAGGTAAACAATAGAAATGAATTTATCTCTTTTGACATCTCCAACCAAAAAGCCCTCTCAGTTTAGTTACGATGTGCTAATTGAAAAACAAGAAGATGGTAGGGTTCTGGCGACAGTCATAGGTTTACCAGATTGTCAAGCCATAGGTGCCACTAAAGAAGAAGCTTTAACAAGTTTATATGAGCGTTTGAGTGAGCGTTTAGCTAAAGCCGAAATCGTCTCTATCAAAATTGAACCTCCCAAAGCCGAGCATCCTTGGATGAAGTTTGCTGGTATGTATAAAGACGATCCACAATTTGATGAGATGCTGGCATATATAGAAGCCGATCGCCGTGAACTTGATGCATAAATGGATGAATATTACCGGAAAATTGATGCCGAGGATGAAGAAGCCCTGACGACTGGAAGTCGCGGCTATACAAACAAAGTCCGCCTGCGCGGACTAAGCTGAAAATAGGGTTTCAAATTTTCTCTAGGAAGAGTAATAAGAGAGCGTTATTTAATTTAGCAGAAAAAGAACGAGCGGTGTATTTGTTGCTTTCCAATGTTCTTCAGCAGAGCGCAAAATATCAAGCGCTATCTGCCATTGAGTAGGGTCAGCCTGGGCGAAGATATCAGGGCGATCGTACAATAAGACATATCTTTCAGCAGGACACCATGTTAAATCGGTGATACATTCATCAAATGCATCCCAGTTAGCGCCAAAGTAAGCGGGAAAACTCATTGCTTCAGCAGCTTTTGTTAAAAAGGTTTCTTTACTCGAAATTTCTCTACCATTTAGATAAAAAACCTGAGTTCCCTGCTGAGATAATCCTTCAATTATTTTCTTGATTACCTGTTTTCGGTTACTTCTATTTTCTGGTATTGAGTCAGTTGTTCTAAAAGATAGAAATTCACTCATTAAGCCATTCCTTTTGCTCAAAGCTACTAGACTACTTCTTGAAAGCTATTGTAGTGGTCGGCTGTATAATAAATTTCTTTATTTTGCCCAGTAATCAAACGACGACCACCTCTGTCAGTTGCTCCTGGAGTCTCCACGGTGTATTCTCGGTAGTACCCTAAAGATTGTGGCGGTAGTAATCCTTCAAAGTTTTTGAACACAGTGCCATCTTTAGTGTAAGGGAATGGTCCGCCTTGTGAAATCAGATTGATTGTAACTTGGACTTCAGGAGGTAATTGACTAATGGCAACCTGTGGTATTCCCGTCATTAAATATTTTATCTCCTTGACCACACGAGTGAGCGCGATCGCTTCTTCAATTTTCACACGTGCGATCGCTTGACCCACACTCTGCAAATGCGATCGCCTCTATCAATACTAATTTTTACAAATAATTACTTTTTTTACGGTATGTCGCTTCACGGTATCGTAATTATGCTGAGGTTAATTTTTGATTTGGCATAATTTTTGCATAGCCTGGTTGTCCTCAGAAGTTAGAAATTGCCCAAAAACTCAAAAATCCAGTTTCAGAAGTACAAGCTTTATTAAATATCTCCGGTAGCTACCTGCTTTTAGGTAACTATCAAAAAGCTATTGAATTGCAGGAACAAGCTTTAACCAAAATAGAATCGGTTGATATTAAAAAATTACCTGAAGACCTTCAAAATAATGCTTGGCAAACAAAATCACTTGTTTTTTGGAACTTTAGTAATGCTTACATTTCTCTTGGAGAATATGACAAAGCTTTAAAATTTGCCCAACAGCGTCTTGATTTGGTACAGACATTAAAAAAACCAGAACTAGAAGCAGGAGCATTAATTGCTTTGGGTAATGTATATGCTGCGCGACAAGAATTTGATAAAGCTGTTAAACTTACTCAACAAGCTTTAGATATAGCCAAGCAAATTAAAAATCCTGAGATAGAAGTAGACGCATTGAAGCAACTCGGTAAAGTCTACGTCGCAATGGGAAAATATCAGCAAGCTACCGAGTTAGCGAATTCACTCTTGGATACAGCAGACAAAAGCAAAAATATCAAGCTTAAATTAGACGCTCTGAATATTCTCAAAGATGTTTATACTGCTCAAGGAAACTTGCAGAAAGTTTTGGAGTTATTACAACAAAGCTTAATAATAGCCAAGCAAGATAAAAATCCTTTATCTGAGTTTTGGATACTGGTAAATCAAGCCACATTTTACAGTTCATTAGGAGATTATCAAAAAGGTCTAGATTTATCTCAACAGGCACTTTCGACAGCCAAGAAAGTGCAAAATCCACAAATGGAGGCAGTGAGTTTATTTTTACTTGCCTTTCTATATTTTCCTAAAGGGGAACCGCAAAAAACTATTGAATTGGCAAATCAGGGGCTAGCTATTTCTCAAAAGACCAAAATGATTTGGTTAGAAATGTTAGCAAATGGTGTACTAAGTGTAGGCTATGGTGATTTAAATAATGACCAAAAAGCTATGGAATCAGCCCAAGCCTTCTTAGCACTTACTAGAAAAGCCCAAAGTCCTAAAGACGAAAAAAATGCGCTGACACTTTTAGGGAATATTCATCGAAAGTTTGGCAGAAAACAAGAAGCAATTAAAACATATAACCAAGCACTAGCAATTAAAGTCTCAGCAAAAGTTGTAGGTGCTGATTCAGATATCTATGCTGGTTTAGGTCGCGCTTATGCTGATTTAAATCAACCTGATGAAGCTATAAAAAACTTTAGAGAAGCTTTCACCCGTGCGGAGGAAGTACGACGCGGTTTCCAAGGACTGACACCAGATTTACAAGCATCTTTTTGGGAAACAATAGCTGACTTTGACAAAGTAAAGACAGTTGATGTTTACCGTCAATATGCCGATTTATTACTCAAACAAGGACGCACAGCAGAAGCACAGCAAGTTTTAGATTTAATCAATGTGCAAGACCTCCGAGAGGCTAGAACTCAAGCCAAAAATAGCTCTTTAATTGCTTTGGGATTCAAAATTCAAGAATGTGATCAAAAAAAATGTTCTCCAAGCGAAAGAAGTCAACTTCTAGACCAAGTTGAAGCTATCAATACACAATACGATAAAGACTTAAAAGCAATTGAAAACGAAATAAAGTCCCGATTTAATAAGGATGATGGTGCTTTTGATCCACGATTTAAGAGTAAACCTAAAGAAATCGTCGAAGCGCAAGCAGGTACGGTTATGATTTCTCCTTTTGTCCTGGAAGATAAAATGTGGTTGCTATTGACCGCACCAGGAGGAGTTAATAAGGCATTTGAAGTCAAAGTTAGTAGAAAAGAATTAGGAGAAGCAGTCAAAGAGTTTCGTGATTTGATGGAATATTGTGAGAAACGTGGTGGTTCTAATTGCACAGCATCTGATATTCCCAAAATACAACTAGCAAGTAAAAAACTTTATGACTTGCTAATTAAACCCTTAGAACCAGAACTAAAAGCAAACCCGGTAAAAAATCTTGTTTTTGCACTCGATAGGGTAATACGCTACGTTCCTATGAGCGCTTTGTATGATGGCAAACAGTATTTAATTGAGAAATACAGCATCTACAACATACTTTCATCAACCCTGACAGATGTTAAAAAACCCAACTTACAAGCAACCGAGGTGCTAAGTCTGTGATAGCTTCCTTATGGGAAGTGAGCGATCCTAGTACCGCTCAACTAATGGAAGAGTTTTATAAAAAGTTAGCCACTGGTAAAATGACGAAATCGGAAGCATTACGTAAAGCACAATTAAGTTTACTGCACCCGAATAAATCTAATGAATATTCACACCCATACTATTGGTCGCCGTTTATTTTAATAGGCAATGGTTTGTAATACAATACGCTTCAGTTATATCATGTCCGTTTAATTAACAGTAATAAAAACCTACCTACCGTCCTAGAGACGTTCCGGCGGAACGTCTTTACGTTGTAAAGATGCTTGAACTGAAGTGCTAAGTGGTCGCACTCTCTCCAAAATTTATGCTGACGACTAATTACATGTTTCTCTTGGTAGTTCTAAAAATTCTTTAAACCATTTATATTAGACATCGACCGAATTTAAATATGCATTATCCAAAATGCTTGTAGAGACGTAGCACTGCTACGTCTCTACATTGATTTTAACGACGTTTGTCTATTTAGAATCACCAAACAGTTCAACAGATGACAGCACAGATGGCTATTGTCAAGGGGGTTCAGGCAATTTATGTAACTTTGAGCGCTCTATCCTGGGGTCATCAATAAGTAGGTGGACAAAAATATTTACAGTCATTGCGAGCGTAATGAAATGAAGCGAAGCAATCCCAGCCTTTGCGATTGCTTCATTCCGCTTCGCTCCATTCGCAATGACATTGTGTAATTAATTCTGTCCGACTACTTATCGCTAAAATGTTCTGCATCGGAACCCTACATCTTATTTTTTATCGCCAATGGGATTGATTTCTCCGACAAATTTTAACAAGTCTACCATTGTAAATGTACCGGGATTTTGGGAAGGTAGCATCGGCTTCCAATCTGGGCAACGCGTTAAAAATGAGCTGCTATCTCCTTCTAGAAGACCGACAAACACCTCAGCGAGAATGCGACTTCCGACTTGACCTAAGCGCTTTCCTTGACCTTGGACTTGCGCTTCCTTGAGGATGTAATACCACAGTGGTGACTCAATATGAAAGTTATGCTTGACGGCAACTGCTCCATCAGTTCCTGTGGAGATTTCAGCCCTAGTCAACGGTTGGAGTCTCATAAACCGAGCTACATTTTGACCGGATGGTAAGCCGAGACTGCGACCACGTCGCAGGTTTCTCACTGCCAGTGACTTAGGTTCTGGAACATTCGGCAAATTCTTCAACGGGTCAACAAGGAATGGATCTAGCTTGCGGCTCAAACCAACTGGTACATTAGGATCGATTTGAAAGAACCTTCTCCAGTCAATAATCCAGTCACTGGGAATAGGAATATTGGCAAAGTCACCCAACTTACCTGATTTGGCAGTGAAAAGAAACAGTAGTTCCAAAGTAGCAGGAGCGACTCCCCCAGGAAGAGGAGTGAAAACCCGGTTGTAGTCATAAACCGCACGCACCATGCTGTGACCGAGACGATAGGCAGCTACTGAAAACTCAACAGGGATGAATGGTTCTGCCTTAAATTTGTAAAAGCGTCTGCCTTTAGTCAACACCGTCTCTAGCTGATCCTTGTCAAGAATGCGAGTCAGAAAATCGTTCAGTACAATCCACTGATAGTGCCAAATCACCAATTCTCTGGCTTGTATAAAAACCGATTTGTCAGTAGAATTCTTTGGTTTAATGCTTCCATCCCTAATGCCTGCAACTATTTTGTTGTGAAACTTCAAAAAAGCTAGGTGCAGTTGTGCAACAATTAAGTTTTCATCGTTGCGTGAGTCGCCAAGAAGACCCAAAGTACTTTGGGCACGAGGTAGGTCGTTGGGCAGTTTAGTCGGAAGCGATGGATCTCCTCCTCCTGGCTGTTCGTTCGTTGTCCCAATTAAAAAGAGATCCGGGTCATTGAGTTGGTAGAGATACGGTTGCACATCAGGTCCGGAACCATAGAGACTATCAAGGTCAAGCTTTGGAGTCCGGAAATTTTGCACTGCCATTGGATCAACAAGAGTCTCTTGCAGAGCAGTGGTATCAAGGGTTATGTCATGATCGACAAATTGACCAAGATAGGTGAATCCCGCAGGGACATTTAAATTGTCACCGGCGGGAGTATTTGGGCTTGGATCGTTCATTGCGTTGCCCAATTCTGTCAAACTTTCTATTGATGGAGTAAAACTCGGCAATCTAGGAAACATTCTGCCGAATTTACCTGCTTCTGTAAATTCACCCAGCGGTTGACTCTCACCTGTACGAGGGGCAAATCCATGAAATCTACGCATATTTATTGCCTTCCTATTGTTGGAGTTTGTTGTCCAATTGAAAAGAATTCAATTTGTATCTATCTGTAGTATCGTTTGGATGACTAAGTTTTGGCAGTACCCCTGAGGGTACTATTGTATCATGTTCAGAAATTATATATGCGTTAGATAATGTCCGATAAATTACATATAATGTAAAGACGTTTCGGCGGAACGTCTCTACGGCGGTGGGTAGGTTTTTGTTAATGTTAATTAAGCGGACATGGTATTATATAATGAATGTCCGATAAATTACATATGATGTAAAGACGTTCCGCCGGAACGTCTCTACGACTGTTACACGGACATGGTATTATATAATGTCCGGTAAATTACATATGATGTAAAGACGTTCCGGCGGAACGTCTCTGCGAGTAAAGACGTTCCGCCGGAACGTCTCTACGAGTGTTCCGACGTTTTTATTATTGTTAATTAAACAGACATGATATGAAACAGAAATCTAAAAAATATCCTTGCGTTTTTGTAACCAAAAAGTAACAGTTAAATAAATCACGGTATGCAAACACAAAATTCCCCAATTTAATCCTAAATTCCCCCAGGTTGCATCATAAACTGGTGTTGGATCTAATGGTCTAGCTAAGGTGCTACCATCAGGTAATTTGATCGGGTCGGGAATCATTGCATTAATATTAACTAAAGCGCCATAAGCACCTATTGACCAACGACTCAACATCAACCAGGAAATTTTACTAGCAAGACCTTGCATTTTGAACAAGACACCAGAAAAGATAATTTGAAGTATCAATAATAGAGGTAAAGCACTATTTGCTTGATTGCTATTTTTGACAATGGCAGAAATTAATAGCCCTAAACTCATACTAGTTAAAAGTGTGAGGAAAGTTGTAATTGATAATCCTAAATACCAAGAAATTAATTGCGGTTGGGGAGATTTAAATAATCCGAGTACAATTAAAGAAATTAACAAAGTTTGCAACAATGCTAAACCTGAAAGAATTATCAATTTAGAACCAAGATAAGCAAATAAACTCAAATTTACCAATCTCTCACGCATGTAAATCGCTGCTTCTTTGACAATTTCTTGTAATGAACTAGAAAGTCCCACCCACAAAGCAGCACAGGTAAATACAAATAACACTCGCAAGGCTAAAGGTGCAAGAGTTGCATCTGGTTTTGCTGGTAAAATTAAGGGATGGATATCTTTGAGTGCAATGATAATAAAACTAATGCCGATAGGTGCGGTTAAAAGTGCTAAAGCAAGATTGATGCGATCGCGTTGCTGAATCTGAAAATATCTTTGGGCAAGAATACCTAATTGCTTTATAAAAGATATACCAGAACCCTGTTTGTTACCAGCATTGATTTGTGAAGTTTGATTACCCGGGCTGAGGTGATTGGCAACGTAGCGGCGATAATCATCTGAAGAGTGAAATTTTTGCGCTTGGTCGATGACAGCTTCGGGTTTTTCTAGCTGGTTGTAGATATCGGCGAAGTCTTCCTTAACGCCAAAAAATTGCAAACATGCATCAGGGGGACCAAAATAACATAAACGTCCACCTTGACCGAGAAAAACCACGCGATCGCACAACTTAATATTAGCCGTCGCATGAGTCACTAAAATCACCGTGCGTCCTTGGTCTGCCAATTTCCGCAATAGTTGCATCATCTTTTTATCCAACCCCGGATCGAGTCCAGATGTCGGTTCATCTAAGAAAAACAACTTCGGATCGGCTAGCAATTCTACCCCAATACTAACACGTTTGCGTTGTCCTCCACTGAGTTCGCTTACCCTAGCATTGCGACGGTGGGACATTTCCACATCAGTTAAAGTCTTTTCCACCACCTCTGCAACATCAATATCTGGTGGTAATCGCAACTTGGCAGCGTAAGTAAGTACTTCTGCAACTGTCAATTCTCGGTGAATAATATCGTCTTGGGGAACATAACCGATTGAAAAGCGATAGATATTGAAGTTTTTTCGCAAATCTTCCCCATTTAAGTAAATCACACCTTTGGTTATTTGCTCAGTTCCTAAGAGCGATCGCATCAAAGTTGATTTACCCGCACCACTTCCTCCCACCAAAGCAACAAACTGTCCCGGTTCAATCGCTAAAGAAACATCGTCTAATCGACGCTTACCTTTAGTTTCTAGCACCACATTGCAAGCATCGAGACGAATTTGATCACCTTGATCGAGTATCTGTAGTTCATCACCACGTATAACTAAGGTATATGGTCCAATGCGAATAGTTGCGCCCGGTGATAATAATATACTGCTATTAACTCGCTGTCCATTGACAAATACGCCATTGATACTATGGTCGCGTAAAATGTAGCGTCCTTGAGCATCTGTATCAATTGTGGCATGATGCCGGGAAATTGCCTGAGCTTCTAAGGGTAAAGTAGCATTAATATCTCGACCAATTAATACAGAGCGATTTTTGAGAGAAATTGATTGTAAACCCGGTTGAGTTGTGATTACTGGGTTAGCAGGATTGTAGTATTTCAACAAAGCCTGATTTTGCGGGTTTTGACCAATATAGATTTCACTACCATTTCTAAGTAAATATCCTGCATCGGTAGTGATGCGACTGTGATGAAAATATAACCCATTTGTACTGGGTTGAGTGCCATCCCCATCATAGATGCGGTAGTCTTCCCCTTCTTTGCGTAACAGAGCTTGGCAGCGTCCTATGACTTGCCAATCTTCAGGGATTACCAAATCGACAGAATTGCGATCGCGTCCGATTGTGTGCTGCGGTTTACTTAGCTCTATCTGTAAAACTTTTCCCTGACTTTTTAACTCTAAATACTGGTTTTTACTTGGTAAATTTTTGTTGACTATTTTTGTATTCATTGAAGAATTATGATGATTGATTAAGGTGTCTTTTCATATCTAAATCGAATATCGTTCAATTAAACCCCAAATCCTCGTAGAAACGTAGATTGCGACGTCTCTACAAAAGACCACTTTTTACCACCAATTCCTTAACTGAACTGTATTCTATCTAAATCAACGATAATATGAAAATTTTGCAGAATACGCAAAAAAAATAAACCAAATATTTGTAAATATATATACTGAGGCTAATATACTAAGCATAAAATAAACTTAAGTAACCGTATTGGGGCAAAGATATAATGACACCCATACTATTGAAAAATCGCTACCAGGTGATTCGGGTACTGGGTTCCGGTGGGTTTGGTGAGACATTTCTAGCAGAAGATACTCAGATGCCATCGGGATGCCGATGTGTGATTAAGCAGCTCAAACCAGTAGCTCATAATGCTCAGGTTTATCAGTTAGTACAAGAACGGTTTCAGCGAGAAGCAGCAATTTTAGAAGAACTAGGTGGTAATAGCAATCAAATTCCTCGGTTAAATGCCTACTTCACAGAAGATGGGCAATTTTATTTAGTACAAGAATATATTGAGGGGCAAACTCTAACCCAAAAGTTGCAACAGCACGGGGTATTGAGTGAGAGTTCAGTCAAAGACATTTTGATAAATATTTTGCCAGTTCTGGAATACGTCCACAGTAAGCGGATTGTACATCGGGATATTAAGCCAGATAACATCATCATTCGCTATGCAGACGGGAAACCAATTTTAATCGACTTTGGTGCAGTCAAGGAAACGATGGGAACAGTGGTGACTGCTTCCGGGAATTCTGGTAGATCGATTGTGATTGGTACACCAGGGTTTATGCCGAGTGAACAAACTGCTGGACGTCCTGTATTTTCCAGTGATTTGTATAGTTTAGGATTAACAGCGATTTATTTGCTCACGGGCAAAATTCCTCAGGAATTGCCAACCGATCCAGCTACTGGTGAGATTTTGTGGAGACATTATGCGTTGAGTGTAAGTCCGAGTTTTGCGGCTGTGTTGGATCAAGCAATTCAATCTCATCCACGCGATCGCTTTTCTGGTGCCAGAGAAATGCTTCAAGCATTGCAGACAATTCCAATTAAAACTACTCTTATTTCTGCACCACTTCTAAAAGTATCTTCACAGCCTGATACAGTTTTATCTTCATACTCACCTCAGGCAGCACCTACCTCTGGTCAGTTAACTGATTTGCAAAAAATCGTGATTTTAGGAGGTTTAATTAGCACTAGTGTAATTGTTGGTTCTCTTCTCACAAGAAGTCCTCAAGTGGTGGTGTCTGAACCGAAAAATACTCCAGAACCTTCCGCTTCGTCACAGCAAATTATACCAGCTACTCCGACTCAATCAGCTAAAATTCTCCAAAAAGAATCAAATCAGCCTCTTTCTTTAGGTTGGATCAGACTGGGCGCTGTAAATAATACTGTAGGCAATGCCTCTATTGGAGAAGCGTTAATTCCAACAGCTCAACCTGTCACTATATCTCCATCTATTGTTCCCTCAATTAATAATCAAGTAACTGTTATTAATGGAGTCAACTTGCGGGAAAAGCAACCGCAAAAACCTGACTATGAAATTCCAGATAAGAAAGGTGTTGTCGTGGTTGGGCAAAAAATAGTTATTCTTAACTTAGATTATTTCACCGATCCAAAATCCACTTCTCCATATACCGTAGTGTGGGCAGAAGTCGGTGTACCAAATTAGATTATTAACCAATAATTTTAGTGTGATTTTACAAACGTTTGTCAAATAATAACCCAAGTTGCAGGTTATCAACCTTTATCTGCTTTTAGCTACAATATATACACTCGAAAACATAAATCCTAGCTTTTCTTATCCAACTTCTGGCATAATTACAGAAATTACTTGATTCCGATTCTTACGATAAATTCTAAAATCACTATCAAGAGTGAGCAATTCACTTAGAGGAGAAAGTTCCGTCATCCTCACTAAACACGCATCCGCTAAAGACATCGGTACAGACTGATAACGTCTCATCAACTCCCCAACCACAGCAATTTCTTGACTCAGATGAAATTCTATCTGGATGATTCCTCTTTGCATCAAAGAAATTACTGCTGCTTCACCTCCATAGACATTCTGTAAGAGAAAACAAGTCTCTGTAATCACTGCTTCACAAGTGAACAAAGGTGGTTCAATCTCTCTCAACTGATTTGTCACCCAGTTATGAAATTGCTCCCGACGATTGACTAAAGCCACTAAAGGACCTGTATCTAAGATTACTTCTTGCTTCATTCTCGTAATGGTCTGTTAAGATACTCCTTGTTTGTAGATAAATCTCCAGGTCCTCCATCCACACATCCAACTAAGTCTGCCGCAGCTTCTAAAGCAGACATTAGCGTCCCATTAGGATGCTTAAACTCCACTTTTTGTGATTTGCTGTGTAAGAACTCCACGAAGTCAAGCACCTGCTGCTGTTTTTCAAGGGAAAGAGTTCTCACCTTTTCTGCAATAAGTTGGTCTATGCCAATTGCTTGAGTCATCAGTCTTTACTCCAGTCTTATCACTTCAAGTGTAAATCCAACTTTACACCATCACCAATATATCGCGGCTTGTCATGCGATCGCATGACAAATGGTAAATAAACATCATCCGAATTTAAATATGCTTTATCCAGAACCACTAGAGACGTAGCAGTGCTACGTCTCTACATTCTTTTTTATCCCTATGTCTAATAAATAAAGCTGATATCATCAACTTTTTATTCTACTGCTTACTGCCTTTATCTAATAAAATTCGAGTAAAATATATAACAATTAGTTTTGTCTCAAGCTACGATAGTTTATGCAAATACTTTTAGACGATCGCTATCGAATTATTCAAACTTTGGGAAGCGGTGGATTTGGTGAAACTTTCCTCGCAGAAGATACCCAAATGCCATCAGGTCGTAGATGTGTAATTAAAAAGTTAAAGCCGATTACTAATAATCCTCAGGTTTACCAACTAATACAAGAACGTTTTCAACGGGAAGCCGCAATTTTAGAAGACTTAGGGGGAAATTCTGACCAAATTCCCAGATTATATGCATACTTCCAGTTAAATGGACAATTCTATTTAGTTCAAGAATGGATTCAAGGTGACACCTTAACACCAAAACTTCGCAATTCGGGATTATTTAGTGAAAGTGCTGTGCAGGAAATCTTAGTGAACTTGTTACCAGTTTTGGAATATGTACACTCTAAAAAAATTGTTCATCGCGATATCAAACCAGATAATATTATTTTGCGTCAACGCGATAATAAACCTGTTCTAATTGACTTTGGTGCAGTCAGAGAAACAATGGCAACTGTGATAAATTCTCAAGGAAATCCTACCAGTTCAATTGTAATTGGTACACCTGGATATATGTCGAGCGAGCAAGCAGCGGGTAGACCTGTTTATTCGAGTGATTTATATAGTTTAGGACTGACAGCGATTTATTTACTAACAGGGAAACAGCCACAACAATTAGAAACAGATTCGCGTAGTGGTGAAATTGTTTGGCGTTCTTTAGCTTTGAATGTTAGCCCAACATTAGCCGGAGTTATTGATCGAGCGATCGCTTATCATCCACGCGATCGCTTTTCCAGCGCTAAAGAAATGTTGGACGCATTGCAAACCAATTTTGCAATTCCTTCTACCATACACGTCACACAACCACCAATAGTAACTGTACCCTCTGCAACACCTCAAAACATGACTTCCTTGACTCCAACAACACCTAACCATCAAGGTAATGGACAAAGGGGAATCCTTCTTGCCATTTTAATCGCTGGTGGTTTAATTGGTGCTTCTATTATTATTGGTCTTGCTCTTAACAAGCAACCTCAACAACTAGCACAACCACCATTAACAGAATCTAACCCACAAACTACCACACTGCCAAATTCCCAGGACGACGCACAACCTGTAAAAACCCAACATCCTAGAACTTCAGAACCTTCAACAAACAAAGACGAAACCCAAGAAAACACACGACTGATTAAATCGCAAATTTCCAGAACTTCAGAACCTTCAGCAAACAACGACAAAACCCAGGAAAACGAACAACCGATCAAATCCCAACCTCCCACATCAGTGCCGATTATTACACCAACTCCAACTTCTCTTTCAACATCGACACCAATTGATAAACCATCACCACAACAATCTGTGCAAAATTATTTTGCAACTATTAATCAAGGTCAATATCAAACTTCTTGGAAACAACTATCTCCTAGCTTTAAAAGTGATAAAACTATTCACCCCGATGGTTATCTTTCTTACATTGATTGGTGGGGTGGAAAAGTTAAATATGTGGAGATTGAAGAAGTTAGTTTGGTAGAAGAAACCACAAACACAGCTACAGTAAATAGTAAATTAAAATACTTCCTGAAAAATGGGAAAGAAGTTCCTGAATCTATACGCTTTTCCCTAATATGGGATGGGGAAAGTAATAATTGGCTAATTTCCGGGTCAAAGTAATTATCGCAAAATTGGCAGGTATAAAATTAGAAAATATTTATCTACAGCATATTTCACTCCTTAGGAGGTACATGCATAAAACCCAAAACCCTGTAAAGACGTTCCGGCGGAACGTCTCTACGTGTATTCAATAAAACGGCGTTATATGCCAATACGCTTGGTGTTAAGCCCAAAATAGGAGTGTAGAGACTTCGTATTTCGCGTCTCTACAGATCAAAAATTAGTACCAAAAATCTTTAACACCAACCGTATTGCGTTATATGCAGCCTCACATAGAATTGGTTAAGACAATGATGCGATAGTCTTCCCCTTCTTTGCGTAACAGAGCTTGCCAACGCCAATCTTCGGGGATTACCAAATCGACAGAATTGCTCCCCGCGTTATCTATAGATGCTACCAGTCAATTAATTTTAGCTGACCTGTCTGGATATAATCAAATACGCGATTAATTTGGCGACGGTCTCCTTCGCTGACATCACCCTGACCAAATACGGTAGAGGTAAGCAGGATATGGTCTTGACGACTCATCTTTCCTGAGCGGAGAATTCGATCTACAATCTTTTTCACTGCCAATTTATATTGATTATTAATGTCTGTGTAAGTATAAGTTTGGTAATTCATATTTCTTTGGTTAGATGCGAAAAAAGAAATGGCAATACTTGCTCACCCTTTTTTTGCAAAAGGGAACTGTAGAAAAATTAAAAGATTAAATTAACAGCTTAGAGCAAATATCTGTGATTTTCTTTATAAAGCTCCTGAGAAACCTCAGTATCTTTATAAAGAAAATAACTAGATAAATCTAACTTTATATTTACTACTCAATCCAGAGGAATTTTACTGAATTTTAATATTTGTTAAAGTATATATTTATCATTTTTCAGGATAAATACGGTTGCCAATTATTATATTTTATGAATTTTTAAGCTATAATTAAAGAATTATAAATAGTTAATATAGTTTGTGAAGGTAGATTTGTCGCTGCTAAGTGAAACATAGGTTCACCAACCTCACCCTGAAAGGGGTGAGGATTGACCAAGCCAGTTTGGACAACGTAAGCGGTGAATACCACATTGAGACGCAACGAAGGGTACAAACTTCCGGATGCTTCCCCAGTCCGGACTATATTTAAGCTTGATTGGTCAAGCGTTGGGTAAAGCCAAGCATCTTAGTTGCGTTGTGGGAGGGGACAAATTACGGGTTTGCTGGTTCCTGGGATTATATCCATTTAAAAACCAGCATTTAAATATAAACCGGTACTAAAGGACGGGGTTTCAAACCCAAAGGATTTCGATGAGGGAGACTATTGTCATGCAGGTATTTCGTCTTGATGCTTTATCAGACAATTACATCTTTTTGCTTTTCGATGCAAACCAAAATATCGCTGCTGTAGTCGATCCAGCGGAGGCTGAACCAGTATTAAAGCAACTTGCTAAACTAAACGCTAAGTTGGTGGCGATTTTTAATACGCACCATCATGAGGATCATGTTGGTGGTAATAAACACCTAATACAAAAATTCCCGGAAGTGACGGTTTATGCTGGTGCTGAGGATCGGGGGAGAATACCAGGACAGAATCGGTTTCTTGTAGAAGGTTCGCAGGTTCAATTTGCAGACAGAATCGGAGAAATTATCTTTGTTCCCGGACATACCCGCGCTCACATCGCTTACTATTTTCCCCCAGCGCAACCAGGTGAAACAGGGGAGTTATTCTGCGGTGATACGCTATTTGCTGGGGGTTGCGGACGCTTGTTTGAAGGAACTCCTACACAAATGGTAGATTCCCTGAGTAAACTACGCTCTCTACCGGATGATACGCGGGTTTGGTGCGCCCACGAATACACTTTAAAAAATCTTCAATTTGCGCTGAGTGTAGATACAGAGAACGCGGATTTACAAAATAGATATGATGAAGTGAAGGCTTACCGCAGTCGGGGAGAAGCTACTGTTCCTTCGCTACTGGGGGTAGAGAAGCGGACAAATCCCTTTTTACGTTGGGAGCAGCCGACGTTACAATTATCTGTTAAGAGTAGCGATTCAGTACAAACCTTTGCTCGTTTGCGGGGGATGAAAGATAAATTTTAGTCAAGAGTCAAGGGTCAAAAGTCAAGAGTCAAGAGTCAAGGGTCAAAAACTTTGGACTATGGACTGTGAACTATTGAGTTTGCTTTATCGGGTGAACTTTCTTGTGGCTAATGGTTGCGATCGCACCCTACATGAAGCTAGGATCTGTAGGCTTTGGGCTATAGGCAAAGCTAGCTTGTGGGAACACAGCTACAAATCAAGTGAGTTACCCTGCCCAAAGCTAAGAACAGAGAGATTTTACGGGAAAGAGAAAAAAGAAAACGATGGCTAAACGCATACAGTTAGTTTTAAACAAAGATGTCAGCAAGCTGGGAAAATCTGGCGACTTAGTAGAAGTTGCTCCTGGTTATGCTCGTAATTATCTGATTCCACAGAAGCTGGCAATTAATGCTACTCCTGGTATTCTTAAGCAAGTTGAACGCCGTCGCGAGGTGGAACGTCAGCGGCAATTAGAACTCAAGCAACAAGCACTTGAGCAAAAAGCAGCTTTGGAAAAGGTTGCTACCTTGAGAATTGCCAAGCAAGTTGGTGAAGGTGAGTCGATTTTTGGTACTGTCACTACTCAAGAAGTTGTTGATGCAATTAAAGAAAGTGCTGGACTAGAAGTAGACCGGCGCGGTATTACTATACCTGATATTAGCCAAACAGGTACTTATAAAGCTGAAATTAAGCTGCATTCGGAAGTAACCGCGCAAATCGATATTGAAGTCGTATCTAACTAACGGCTTTTTGTGAAACCACAGATACACACTCTGTTAATTTGTGTGGATCTGTGGTTCGTCATTTGCTGTTGAGTGTTGAAGTGGGTGAAATTAAATTTAAAACGTAGTGAGCGGTTTACCGCTCAAATCAAGATTTTCAGGGCTGAAGCCCTTACTACGAAGGAATGCCCATTTAGACGTGATTAAAAGGGATTTTGTCAAAGATAGATATAAAATCCCAATTTATATATAAAATAGTTTATGACTGAAGAATTAAGTTTTCAAGGCGATGGAAGCGATCGCTTACCACCCCAAAATATCGAAGCGGAAGAAGCGATTTTGGGGGGAATTTTATTAGACCCAGAAGCCATTGGACGAGTTAGCGAAAGTCTTATTTCAGAGGCTTTTTATATTAGCGCTCACAAACACATTTATCAAGCCGCGCTGAGTCTTTTCGCTCAACGTAAACCCACGGATTTGCTAGCGGTGATCAATTGGCTAGCTGACCATGATATGCTTGCCCGCATTGGTGGCAGAAATAAATTAGCCTCTCTTGTAGATCGCACCGTTTCCGCTGTTAATATCGACGCTTTAGCATCGCTAGTAGTAGAAAAATATCTGCGACGCCAGTTAATTAAAGCTGGTAATGAAATTGTCCATCTCGGTTTCGAGACAGAAAAAGAATTACCCATAGTTTTAGATCAAGCAGAACAGAAAGTTTTCAGTGTAACTCAAGAACGTCCGCAATCAGGTTTAATTCACATTGCTGACACTTTAATTAATACTTTTGAGGATGTTAAAAATCGTCATGAAGGTATAGCTTTACCGGGTATTCCCTGCGGATTTTATGATTTAGATGCCATGACAACCGGCTTTCAGCGTTCTGATTTGATTATTGTCGCTGGCAGACCATCAATGGGAAAATGCCTCAGTCATGATTCAGAAATCGTTTTAGCAGATGGACAAATTGCGACGATTGAAGAGTTATATCAGCAACGTCAAGGTTCATTATTAACCTTAAATGATGATTGGAAATTTATCTTTACCCAACCATCTGCATTTGTAGATGATGGTATTAAACCAGTTTTCCGCGTAACAACTCGCTTGGGTCGGGTAATTGAAACCACAATTACTCACCCATTTTTAACTATTAAGGGTTGGCAAAGATTAGAAACTCTGCAAGTTGGTGATAAGATTGCAATTCCTCGCAAAATAAATGTGTTTGGGACAGAAACTATCCGCGAGTGCGAGGTCAAATTATTAGGTTATTTGATTGGTGATGGTGGTTTAACTAACAGCACTCCCAGATTTACAAACAGCAACCCATTATTGCAAACAGATTTTTCCCAAGCAGTAACTGAATTTGGTGGTTTGACAATTTGGTTAGAAAAATTAGGTTTATGGGGTAAAGATGCTCATACTAAAACTATCCCAGCCATTGTCTTTAAATTAGAAAAAGCACAATTATCCTTATTTCTAAATCGTCTCTTTGCTACTGATGGCTGGGCTACTGTACTTAATAGTGGTCAATCACAATTAGGTTATTGTACAGTCAGCGAAAAACTAGCAAGACAAATTCAACATCTGTTATTAAGATTTGGTATTATTGCTGCTTTGAAAAAACGGTCTATAAAATATAATAATACCCGTAGACCAGCATGGCAATTAGATATTACTGATGCCTTATCTATCAAAAACTTCATTTCAGAAATTGGCATTTTTAGCAAAGAAGCAGCATTAGCAAAAGTCATAGAAGCAATCTCTCAAAAGAGATATCAAACCAATCGTGACTTGATACCTATAGAAATTTGGGAACAGATAGCAGCAGCTAAAGGTAATGAACCTTGGACTATTTTAGCTCAACGTGCCGGAATTAAAGGGTATTCAAATATCCATGTAGGCAAACGTGCTTTATCACGAGAAAGACTTTGGATATTAGCAACTACTTTAGAAGATTTACCACTTCAGCAGTTAGCAGCGAGTGATGTTTATTGGGATGAAATTGTTTCTATCGAGTCAGTTGGCAATAAACAAGTTTATGATTTGACAATTCCTCAAACACACAATTTTGTTGCCAATGATATCTGTGTTCACAACACCGCGTTCTGTCTCAATCTGGCTCAGAATGTTGCTAATTCTTATAAATTACCAGTTGCTTTTTTCAGTTTAGAAATGTCAAAAGAGCAATTGGTGCAGCGATTATTAGCTAGTGAAGCGGGAATTGAAAGTGGTTATTTGCGGAGTGGACGCATCAGCCAAGCTCAGTGGGAACCTTTAAGCCGTGCTATTGGTATGCTCTCAGAAATGCCAATTTATATTGACGATACGCCGAATATTACCGTTACACAAATGCGGAGTCAAGCGCGACGTTTGCAAGCAGAACAAGGAACAGAATTGGGATTAATTGTCATAGATTACTTGCAATTAATGGAAGGTGCCGGCGATAATCGCGTACAAGAATTATCCAAAATTACCCGCAATCTCAAAGGTTTGGCTCGTGAATTAAGTGTGCCTGTTATTGCTTTATCTCAGTTGAGTAGAGGTGTGGAAGCGCGTACTAATAAGCGTCCCATGTTGTCTGATTTGAGAGAATCGGGTTGCTTAACAGGTGATACTCTGGTAACACTTGCTAGTAGTGGCATCCGTGTTCCAATTAGAGAACTAGTAGGTAAGTCTGGCTTTGAAGTCTGGGCATTAAATGAAACAACACTAAAGCTTCAAGCTGCTACTGTAAATAGTGCTTTTTCAACTGGTAAAAAACCTGTCTTTAACCTCACAACTCAATTAGGTCGATCTATTCGAGCTACTGGAAATCACAAATTTTTAACTATCCAAGGATGGAAGAGGTTAGACGACTGTAAGCTAGGTGATAGGTTAGCAATACCTCGTCATATTGCCAGTTCCTTATATCAGACAGTGACTGATTCTCAATTAGCACTTCTTGGACATCTGATTGGGGATGGATGTACTTTACCCCGTCATACTATCCAATACACAACTAGAGAGGAAGATTTAGCTAAGATAGTTACTTCTCTTTCTCTTGAAGTATTTGGTGATGCCATCTGTCCGAGAGTGAACAGAGAAAGAAATTGGTATCAAGTTTATCTGACGTCTAGTCAACACTTGACTCATAAAATTAGAAATCCTATTGCTCAATGGTTAGATTCTATGAGCATATTCGGATTAAGGTCTTACGAAAAATTTGTTCCCGATCAAGTGTTTGAACAACCCCAGCAAGCGATCGCACTTTTCCTGCGTCATTTATGGAGTACTGACGGTTGTATTAAGTTAGTGTCAGGTAAATCATGCAGCCCTGTTGCTTATTATGCTAGCAGCAGTGAGAGATTAGCAATAGATGTTCAATCACTTTTATTAAGGGTTGGTATTAATGCTAGGTTAAAAATGATTCCACAGTTAGGTAAAGGTCGAAATCAATATCATGTAACTGTAACAGGTAAACCTGACATAGAATTATTTGCTCAAAAAATTGGCGCGGTAGGAAATTATAAAAACCAGTCTTTACAACAAATTATCGAGCATATTCAAACCCGTGTTTCTAATACTAATAGGGATGTAATACCAACAGAAGTTTGGAGAATGCATGTTGTTCCCGCGATGCAGTTAGCTGGTATCACAACACGGCAAATGCAAGCATCTCTTGAGATGTCATATTGTGGAACATCTCTTTATAAATCTAACTTGAGCCGCGAACGAGCGTTAAGAGTCTCTGAAGTTGTTAAATCAAGTGATATGGCTATTTTGTCTAACAGCGATATTTACTGGGATGAGATAGCATCGATTGAAAGTAGTGGAAGCGAGGAAGTTTTTGATTTAACAGTTCCAGGCTTGCATAACTTTGTTGCTAACAACATTGTGGTTCATAATTCCATCGAGCAAGACGCTGATTTAGTTATTATGCTTTATCGAGATGAATATTATACGCCAGATACGCCGGATCGCGGTGTGGCTGAAGTGATAATCGCTAAACACCGCAATGGTCCCACAGGAACTGTGAAACTTTTGTTCAATCCGCAGTTTACTCAGTTTAGAAATTTTGCTAAACAAGGTAATTATTGACCACCAGGTTCAAATAATTATTTACCAGGTTCAAAAACTTAGCATGGTCAAATAATTATTAAAACATTATTAAATGCGTTGACAAGAACTAAGAAAAAATGCCTAGCGCTTTAGTTGAACATTCTTTGTGTTGTGTTGTTATAACAAGCTTAAAGCTGTAAATAAACTGGAAATAGAAATCATGAATATCCAACTTAAACCTGAACTAGAGCAAATTATCCAAGCGCAAATTGCTACAGGTAGATACGCGGATGCGGAAGAAGTTCTTAGTAAAGCCTTGAAGCTGCTATTAGAGTGGGAAAAAGGTTATCAGCAGTGGGTAGAAGAAACACGACAAAAAGTTGAGGTTGCGATTGTTCAGTTGGATAGAAAAGAAGGTATTGATGGGGAAGTTGTAGTTGAGCAACTACGAGAAAAATTGCGTCAAGCGAGAGAAAAGCAAGGATGAAACAACATATTATCTCTCCAGAAGCAAGCCAAGATTTAGAAGAAATTATTGATTATTTTGCTAGGATAAATATTGATGCTGGAGAGCGTTTTGTTGATGAGTTTGATAAAAAGTGTAAATATTTAGCTAATTTTCCCAATATGGGACGGAGTTATGGAAATATTAAACCTGATTTAAGGGGCGTTCCTTTAGATGATTACATAATTCTTTACCGAGTTATAAACAGTGAAGTTGAAATTGTGCGCGTAATTAGTGGTTATCGAAATTTAGAGTCTTTATTTACAGAATCAGAGGAGTAAGTTGTTGATAAAAGATTAGTAGTTGGTTGAATTTCCTACCAACTACTAACCACTAACCATTACCCAGCTTTCAGCAATTCCACATCAAAAACGAGAGTAGCGTTAGGTGGAATGACACCACCAGCACCACGCTCACCATAACCTAACCCTGGGGGGATGATTAATTTCCGACGACCGCCTACTTTCATAGTGCCAAGTCCTTCGTCCCAACCTTTGATGACTTGTCCGACGCCGAGTTTAAAATCGAAGGGTTGGTTGCGATCGCGTGAACTATCAAACTTTGTACCATCTTCTAAGGTGCCGGTGTAGTGTACTGTCACCTTTTGTCCGCTTTGAGGAGTATCACCAGTCCCCTCTACTATTTCGACGTACTTCAATCCAGAGGGGGTAGTGACGACTTTTTCATCAGCCATAGTTTTGCTCGCTATCAGGGTATTGTTTTCAGTTACAGTAGTGGACGCTGGTGTAGTTTGAGTCAAAGATGCAGCAACAAATGTATCTTGTTTTGCGCCAACTTTAGCCAATACTAAAACCACTACACAGACCAGCATGAAACCCACGCTAAGTAAAATTGCTTTCATTTATCAGCCCTTCATACATACGTAGTCTAAGATTCTTGTTTATCAGTAGGACAAAACTTAGTTTAAATCAGAAAGCGCATCCTAACGCCAGAGCTTATTTTCTAAATCGCGAATTTGACGCTCTAGACGATCAATTCTACCGCGTAGTTCGTCCACTTCTGACTGGCGAGCAACACCAAAATCCTGCATCATATTTCGCATTTGCCGTTGCATGTTGCCTTCAAAGTTGCCCTGTTCGGACTTTAACTGCTGTGCAATATCATCGATTACCGCTTTGGCTTGTTCAGGATTGAGCTTGCCATCTTTGACCAAATCATCGCCCACTTGTTTAAGTTTGTCTGCTACCAAAGAGGTTGTACCAATACCAACCATTAATAATTGTTGCACCCAATTGCTGTTGTCCATATTTTTTTCCTATTACTTTTTTTAAAGGAGCCAATTCTTCGTTTTGTGTGTAAGTAATTAAAGCTATGCTGAAAGCAAGCGCTATTTTAGCCTACAACTATATTTTGGCAAATTTGCACTATTATACAAGGAATAAAAGGTGTGGTTATCGAACTACTAAAGGTGAAAATCCCGCCCGAACTGCGAGAAAAATGTATCCAGAAGGATGCAGAAATTTGGACACCAGCGCTGGCTAAGTATCCAGGATTTATGGGTAAAGAGGTTTGGATTAACCCCAACGATCCCACAGAAATTGTGCTGATAATTCGTTGGCAAACTCGCGAACATTGGGACGCTGTACCTAAAGCAGATTTGCAAGCGATCGCTTTGAAGTTTGACGCCGCAATGGGAAAATCCTATCGTATTGTGGAGTCTGCTGAATATCAAGTGCGGAAATTTCCCCATTCCTAAAAGCTGTGCCTCTACTAGAAGAGAAAATCGTTATAATTATGTTCGAGTTTTACAAAAAACCAGCCATGTTATTTAATCTGCCGAGGTACTTGCCCTCTGCCGAAGAACTACCCGACTCTGACGAAACACCTGTGGATAACGAACTGCAAGAATTAATACCAGGGTTGTTGAAAGCAATACTGCTGATACTTTGGTCAGAGCGCATGGACTGGTTTTTTGGCGTAGATATGGGTATTTATTATCACCCCGATAAGCCGCCGATTGTGCCAGATGGATTTCTCAGCTTAGGGGTAGAGCGCGTTTATGATGAAGAATTACGCCCCAGTTATGTACTGTGGGATGAAAATGTTATTCCTATTTTGGTGCTGGAAGTGGTTTCCCAAAATTATCGCAAAGAATACAGCACCAAATTAGATGAATATGCAGCTTTGGGTGTACTTTATTATATAATTTATTCTTCTCGTCGTCGCCGCAAACCACGTTTGGAAGTGCATCGGTTAGTTAATGGTAAGTATGAATTACAAGAAGGAAACCCCGTTTGGCTACCGGAGATTAATTTGGGAATTGGTTGCGAAAGGGGAAATTATTGCGGAGTAACGCGAGAATGGATGTATTGGTATGACGAGCAGTTGAAACGATATCCCACACCACAAGAACAAATTAAACAAGCAGAACAACGATCGCAAAGACTAGCCCAACAATTGCGATCGCTTGGCATAGATCCTGATACTCTTGAGTAAGCTAACCCCAGCCCTTTAGGGCGGGGCTTTGTAGTAGCCCTGAGCTATCCGTGCTGAGATTACAACACAAATAACCCGGAGATCCAACCTGCTTCGAGTCCCGTTGGAGCTTCTAATATTTCCGAAATTCCAATCTTTTAGAATACAGAGGTGCAGAATCAGTGGGCATTGTAGTTGAAAACGTATCCAAGCAATTCGGCAGTTTCAAAGCGGTTGATGATATCAATCTGGAAATTAAAAGTGGTTCTCTTGTCGCTTTGCTTGGACCATCGGGTTCTGGAAAGTCTACGCTGCTGCGGCTAATTTCGGGTTTGGAAATGCCGGATAGTGGTAAAATATTTCTCACTGGTAAGGATGCCACATATCAAAGCGTGCAAGATCGCAATATTGGGTTTGTATTTCAGCACTATGCTTTATTCAAGCATCTGAGTGTGCGGAAAAATATTAGCTTTGGTTTGGAGCTTCGCTCTTCTGCGAAAGCGAAAATTAAGGCGCGGGTAGAGCAGTTGTTGGAGTTGGTACAATTAAGTGGATTAGGCGATCGCTATCCTTCGCAACTTTCTGGTGGTCAACGACAACGGGTAGCTTTGGCACGAGCGCTAGCTGTTGAACCTAACGTTTTATTACTTGATGAACCTTTTGGCGCACTTGATGCTAAAGTCCGTAAAGACTTACGCGCATGGTTACGACGCCTCCATGATGAAGTTCATGTTACCACAGTTTTCGTCACCCACGACCAAGAAGAAGCGATGGAAGTTTCAGATGAGATTGTGGTGATGAATAAAGGACGTGTGGAACAGGTGGGAACACCAGCGCAAATTTACGATCATCCAGCTTCGGCTTTTGTAATGAGCTTTATTGGACCGGTGAATGTGTTACCAAGTTCTTCACGAATTTTCCAAGGTAACGGATTTGATTCGGCAAATCCAGAGATGTTTTTGCGTCCGCAAGATGTCATTATAGAAACTTCTCCTAACGGCTCAAGTGTAGCAGCTAGGGTAAGCAGGTTGATACATTTGGGTTGGGAAATTCAGGTAGAATTAACTTTAGATGATGGACAAGTGGTGACAGCGCATTTAACACGCGATCGCTTTGACCAATTGCACTTGGAAGCACAACAGCGAGTGTTTGTAAGACCTAAGGATGCAAAGTCTTTCCCACTGTATTATTCGATTTAACTCTCAACTATTGCTGCAAAATTTCTACTATCTTGATAATCACCTCATTCAGGTCGTCTTTTAGCTTGTGTTAAGTCTGAAAAAGGAAAAGGAACTATAACAACATCTGCTTTTACAAATCCTGCCAAGCTTCATCCTCCTCTGGTTTCAACCAGTCTTTTGCTAAGGAAAATTCACTGAGAATACTTATCTGTGTATTTTGTTCTAAATGTTTAGCTTTGATAAATTGCAGGAAATCAAGCACTTCCGTTAAAAGGAATTCTGGAACTTGCTCAATTTCTCTGAGCAGAAGGTCTTTTGTATTCATTTTTACTTTATAGTATTGATTTTACAAAATAATTGCTTGTTCAATATTAACGTAAAATGGCGATCGCTACAAACTTGATCGCCATACAAAACTTTATTTTTTCTATCTTTCTCAAAGCTATATCCGTGCTTAAGTTAAATTTAATTTGCTTTTTCTTCAACGAATTTTATCTGCCCTTGCTGATATGCTAAACGTAAAGCTATAGCTTCCGCGACGATTTGTTGGGGTAATAATCCCTCTTCATCAATCATCTTTTGTAACGTGGTTCCGGTTCTTTCATCTACTTCATGAATTGGAGGAATTTGACAGTATCTAGCACCATTTTTCGTGCGACGCCAAATGCTAGGTTTTTGCGGTTTTGGTTGCTTGGTAGTGCGGTACTTTTTAATTAATTCCCGTACCGCAGTTTGGGAAATTTCTGCTAAATCCAGCAATTGATCGAGTACTGGCTGGTATTTATTGCTATTTTGTGCTAGTAAAAATATCGTTGCTGGCTCAATGGGTGCTAAATTATCGGGAGAGAATTTTTCAAACGCTGCTGCTACCTTCAGATATTTTTTCTCTTCACCTAAAAAACCATGCAACAAAAGTATTTCTTTATACTGTCTGTTCGAGTGCGTCTTTTTCAAGTCAGCTAAAAAGAAAGCATAACGTAGAATAGTTTCGGTAGCATCAGAAAGCGCTCGAAAGTAGAAGTTTTTGGGATCAACGCTTCTATTTTCTTCAGCGTATTGCTCAACGTGAGTTTGAGCAATTGCTCGATCTACTTTGGTTGCAATTGCACCTTTATCTTGTGTCTTCAGTAACATGAGACTAAATATCTAGGTAGGTGTGAGATGATTGATTTGATGGTGAAGTCTTACCCCTGCCTCTTTTTCAAGGATTTTGAACCTTACAATTGATTTAGGGGTGGTTGAAACAAGGATTTTTTTATAAAATAATCTGAGGTATTGACAGGATAGCGATCGCCTTCATACTAGAACAATTGTACTACCATATTAGCCAAAAAATCTCCATGTGTGGGAAAAGTTTGGAGAAATAATCAAAGCTTTATATATGTGCGGTTTGGATGATGCGATCGCCCTCATTGTTGAGTCCAAAGTTCTTGGCGTACTTCCTTGACGATTTGACTAATTTCTTCGAGCGTTGGTTGATTTGGATCTGAACCAGCTTCTATCACTAAGAGTCTTAATTCTTTCAGTGTCAAGCCTTTGTGAGTTTTTTTGAACAAAATTTAATCTTATTTCTTTAACAAAAATTTCATATTCAGTATCAGGCTGAAGCTTTGCTAACACCTCCTGCGGAATTTCTAGCTTTCCATCAGCTGTCACTTTGGCAATCATACCTGTGTTCAGATTTTGTCCTTGTAGCTTAGAACTGATTTTATCGCTTACTGCATCAAATTATTCAACGTCTCTACCAAAACTTGATTTTGCTCATCAGTACCAACTGTAATCCGTAATTTATCATTAATTCCAGGTTGCGGGAAATAGCGTACCAAAATTCCCTTTGATTTCAAGCTTTGATAAAGATATTCGGCATTTTTTTCTTTCGGCTGTACCAGCAAAAAGTTAGCTTGAGAATCCCATACTTGAAAATTCAATTGTTTTAAGTCTGCTGCTAACGTTGTGCGCGATCGCTTAACTTTTTCTGCACAAGCATTTTTATAAGCTTGATCGCTCATCGCTGCTGCACCAATTTTTATTGCGATCGCATCAATATTATAGCTATCCTTCACCTTATACAATCCACTCAGCAACTGCGGATTTGCGATGGCAAAACCCAAGCGCAATCCTGCTAGTGAGTATCCTTTAGAAAGTGTGCGAATTGCAATCACATTCTCAAATTCTTCAACCAAAGAGAGTGCATTCTCCTGTGCAAAATCTACATAAGCTTCGTCAATCACCAAAACCCCAGATAAACTACTTGCTAATATCCGCAGTTGTGAAGTTGAAACCACATGTCCCGAAGGACTGTTAGGTGAAGCAATAAATGTTACAGAACCATTAGCGCTGATTAGTTCTGCCAAAGGTAAGCGGTAGTCTTCAGTATACGGAATCTCGACAATTTCCGCTGATTGCATCTGTGTCAACGTACTATATAATACGTAAGTAGGCGTAGGATAAACTACCTTGCGTCCTGGTTCTGCACAAGCGCGAATCACCAAATTTAGCACTTCATCACTACCATTTCCCACAATAATCCAATCAGCAGGGACTTTCAAAGCTTCACTTACGGAGCTTCTAAACTCCTGTGCAGAAGGATTTGGATAGCGTCGCAACGATTGGTCATCAAACTTACGCAGCACTTCCAACACCAACGGTGAGGGAGGATAAGGGTTTTCGTTGCTGTTGAGTTTGATGATTTGGCTATTAGCTTGAGGCTGTTTACCAGGAACATAGCCAGCCATTGCATCAATATTCCCACGGAAGTATTCATTCATTAACGTTGCTTTGTAATGGTGTGATAGAGTTGAGCCTTTCTATGGTAGGCTGTTTAGCGATCGCATCTGTAAGTCTCTATTTTTGTGTCTACTATCCCAGGTTAAAAAATCGTGATACTGATGCTGTTTTTATATACTTCTTGCCGCAATCAAATTATAGACACCGATGCCCGCTCGCGCTGTCCTACTCACCAATGCGTGCCCCTTCTGCGAAGAGTGCGATCGCTGTGGCTTCACCAATCCCAGATGAAGCTCCGGTGACAATTGCTACTTTAGAGTCTAGTTTACCTGCCATAAATAATCCCTTGAAAATAGGTAACAAGTAATAATTTTTATCATTTGCAATTACCCATTCTTATTACCTTATAGATATCAGCTTTAAAAGTAAAATCTGGAAATCTTCTGACTATGAAGAGTGGGAAATTTTGCAATTTTTCAGATTATCACGATACCTTGACAAATTTGGCAGAGATGACTTGATTTGTTATATCTTCGTGACTTAAATAAATATGACAATGGTCATGTTAGGGAACAATTAATTCAAAAATAAGTAATAAATATCAATGCATTAAAGCTATACTTATGACTGATAAAAAAATATGTCAATATGCCTGAAGTTAAATCTAGGAAAAAGGAGTATAGGTAAAAATGGTTTTCACAACATGCAAATACGCTGTAGGTATATTCTCAATTCGTCAAGATGTCGAAGCTGCCCTTGGTGAACTGAAAAACGCAGGCTTTTCTTTAGAGAAAGTATCGCTTTTGACTAATGGCTGGATTAAAAGCGCAATGGGTGAAGAAGACAGTATCAGTAGTGCTTTAGCAAAAAGGGGCATCCCTAAAGAAAGAGCCAAATTTTATAAATCTCAATTGTTTGAGGGTAATTTTTTACTTGTATTAGAAAATGTGAAGGATGAAATAGACGATGCGAAAGCGATTCTTCAGCAACGGGGTATTCAAGAGTGGGGTGTTTATCATAAGAAAGTTAGATCAGGATGGGGGAAGAAAGGTAATAAAATAAGCGCATAAAAATTTTAAATAGTTACAATAAAAAATCATACCAATGGGATAGTTAAATATATGCCATTGGATAGGTGCGGGAATTAAGGAATTCACTCTTAGGATTAAATAAAGACGGGTTAGTGAAGCATTTTTAATTGAAAATAAATTTAAAAAACGATATCGCATTTTGAGTTAGTTTGAGTTTGTTCGCTTCTATTTGAACAAACCAGAACCAGAGCAAGAGGTGAATTGTGTTTATCGATTACATCACGCTAATGCTGATTAACATGGTAGCCGGGTTGTTTTTACTGGCTTACTACTTATATGAGGGGATAGATAACCCTCGTCAAAAACAGTGGATTCCCGGTTTTGGAATTGTAGGTGCCATCGCTGTTACCACTGGTTTGCACATGATCTTGACTTGGCCTGTAATTAGTAGCTTTAATATAGCTTTTGGTGAAACTACCGTTTTATTTGGTGCGTTGTTCATGGCGACGGCGATCGCACTTTCTCAAGGATGGGAACTACTAACAATAGCCATTTACGCTTTTTTTGCTGGTTTAGTAGCGATCGTCATCGGTTCACGCATTATCAGCCTGGGGCTAACAAAACAACCACTGATATCAGGGATTGGCTTTATTTTAACAGGGTTGGGCGGCATCTGTGCTGCACCAACACTCTATTGGAAAAATCGAACTTGGCAATTAATTGGTGTAACTGTGCTGATATTAGCCGGTTTGATTTGGGGATTTATTGGCTATAACGCTTATTGGATTCATCTTGAAGCTTTCCAAAAATGGGTTCCCACACGAATGCGTTATTAGAGAAATAGCGATCGCACTCTTTAGGGGTTTTTGGTAATAGACATCTCCAGAAAACAATGTAGAGACGTAGCAATGCTACGTCTAATCAGGGGTTGTGGACAACGCATAGTTTATTTTCGGAGATGTCCAATGGTTGCGGGTGATTGTTTAATCAACTCTAGTAGGGTATTTTTCTATACCCAATCCCCACTGCCCGAAGACCGCACTGCCGTCATGAGACAATTTTAGCTTTTGTAGCGAAAAATTAAGGAATGTTGCATTTCACGCTTTTGGGCAAGCCAGAGAGATAAAAGAGCCAAAAGTACATGGTAGTATACTTTCGGTAAATGTCAAAATTGGGAGAAGACCTTTGACACTAAGGGTTGCTGTTGTTGGGTCAGGTCCAGCTGGTTCTTGTGCCGCCGAAACCTTGGCGAAAGCTGGAATTGAAACTTACCTATTTGAGCGCAAGCTAGACAATGCCAAGCCTTGTGGCGGTGCAATTCCCCTGTGCATGGTGAATGAGTTTGATTTGCCTCCGGAGATTATCGATCGCCGAGTGCGGAAAATGAAAATGATTTCTCCCTCGAACCGTGAGGTTGATATCAATCTAGTAAATGAAGACGAATATATAGGAATGTGCCGTCGCGAAGTGCTGGATGGCTTCTTGCGCGATCGCGCGGCAAAACTCGGCGCAAATTTAATTAATGCCACTGTTCATAAACTCGATTTTCCTATAAACAATACAGACCCGTATACCATCCATTATGTTGACCATACGGAAAGCGGCGCACAGGGTATTGCGAAAACCCTAAAAGTCGATTTAATTATTGGCGCAGATGGAGCAAATTCCCGCATTGCCAAAGAGATGGATGCTGGGGATTATAATTATGCGATCGCTTTCCAAGAGCGCATTCGTCTACCCGACGACAAAATGGCATATTATAACGACCTCGCCGAAATGTACGTTGGTGATGACGTTTCTACCGACTTTTACGCTTGGGTTTTCCCCAAATACGACCACGTAGCCGTCGGTACCGGCACAATGCAGGTTCATAAAGCCAGCATCAAACAATTACAAGCTGGTATCCGCGCTCGCGCTGCCCAAAAACTCGCCGGCGGTCAAATTATCAAAGTCGAAGCACACCCCATTCCCGAACATCCCCGTCCCCGTCGCGTTGTCGGTCGCATCGCTTTAATCGGTGATGCTGCTGGTTATGTTACCAAATCCTCTGGTGAAGGTATTTACTTTGCCGCAAAATCTGGGCGGATGTGTGCCGAAACGATTGTAGAAATGTCTAACGGCGGTGCCCGTATTCCCACGGAAGCAGACCTTAAGGTTTACTTGAAGCGTTGGGACAAAAAATATGGACTCACCTACAAAGTGTTGGACATCCTGCAAAATGTCTTTTATCGTTCCGATGCTACCCGCGAAGCATTTGTAGAAATGTGCGGTGACATGGATGTGCAGCGGCTAACTTTCGATAGCTATCTGTATAAAACCGTTGTTCCGGCAAACCCGATCACTCAACTCAAAATTACCGCAAAGACTATTGCTAGTCTACTTCGCGGTAACGCCCTCGCGCCCTAAGGGGAGAGGGGGAGAGGGGGAGATGGGGAGAAAGAAGAATGATTCTCCTTGTCTCCCTGTCTCCTTGTCTCCCTGCCCCTATTCGATATGTATTATTCTCTGACGGTATAAGTAATCGCCACTAGAAATAAAAAAATTATTTGTTATAATAAAAACACAGGGTACAACACGTAGAGACCATACGAGTGTACTTGCTAATAAGCAAGATACTTGTATAAAGTGATTATTTCCGAAAAACTGAGCAGTCTATTCACCAATATTTTCAGTCGTTCTTCATCAGAGCAGTCTACTAAGCATCTACGAATCAATTTAGACCAACATACGCATCAAAGTACTGATAAAATTGGGTTTAGATCATCAAAAGCTGTTTAAAAAATAAACTCTTTTGAGAAGAAATTACGAATTGAATATAAAGATTTCATGAAAATAAGAAGAATAGGTTGGCATCTGTTCCGTATATTTACTACTGTGGACGGGTCGCCTACTTGAGACGAACTCCTGGATAGGAGTTGTAGCCTAACTATGAAACTAAGTTCAGTTTTTGTTACTAGTTTGTCTGTTGCTGTTACCGCTTTAACAGCGCTTGGTTTCTCTAGTCAAGCTCAAGCTCTAATTTTTTCAGGTAACTCGAGTGGTGCGTGGGGAGAACCTACTCCAGGGAGCATCAATACTAATCCCATATTTTCAGGTGTGGGAACTAATTCATTTAGTTGGGGAGATGCTGATGACTTTGGCACTGGTCCAAATCGACTTACCTTTAATGGAGATTCATTTTCTAGTGAAATCGGATCTTTATTTAAGATAGGTGATTTAACCTACTCCAATGGCTCGGTTACTCCAGGTACAAGCGTTGATTTTGTACCTTTAAATCTCCATGTATCATTCAACGATCGCGTTAATGTGAGTGAAGTTTTTAACTTCGGCTTTCAGTTAGTCAATACACCCAACGATTCACCGAATCCTGCGGATAATGCAGATTTTGTTTACGTGGGTAAAAACTTTGGCGATCGCAATTTTACCTTTGCTGACAAGAAATATGCACTGGAGCTAACTGGCTTCAGAGAAAGGGGAAGCACTACTGACGTCAGCGAGTTTCGAGTTCTTGAAGGAGAACGAACCACAGCAGGCATTTTTGCTAAAATCACCGAGATTCCATCAGATACAAAAACGATTCCCGAACCTGGGACTATTGCTGGTTTGTCCCTCTTAGGCATCTACCTGATTTCCCGCCGGAAATCCCCGAATAGCTAACTTTTGGGGAAAATTAAATACACAAAACAATATTGGCACTCTCTGAATTTTTTCAGAAGAGAGTGCCAATTTATGTCTGAAACTGACCCAATTGAGAGTTATTTTATATCATGTCCGGTTAATTAACACTAATAAAAACATCGTAACCCTCGTAGAGACGTTCCGCCGGAACTCGTAGAGACGTTCCGCCGGAACTCGTAGAGACGTTCCGCCGGAACTCGTAGAGACGTTCCGCCGGAACTCGTAGAGACGTTCCGCCGGAACGTCTCTACAATATATGTAATTTACCGGACATGATTTTACTCGACTAGTGAAGTGGAAGCACTCTCAGTGGATGGAGGGACGCTGGGTAACTCAAGGCAGTATCCCGCACCATATACGGTCTTAATGTAGCGCGGATGGCGGGGGTCTGGTTCTAGCTTGGTTCTCAGATGGCGGATATGCACTCGAATCGTTTCAATGTCATCATCTGGATCGTAGCCCCAGACTTCCCGAAGGATTTCGCTAGGAGAAACTGTCTGTCCGTGACGTTGCAATAAACAGTGAAGTAACTCAAATTCCAGGTGAGTCAGTTTCACAGTGTCCTGGAACCATATCGCCTCAAATCTTTCTGGAACGAGGGTCAACGATCCATAATTGAGAATTTCGCTGTGTTTCGCAGCTTGGGGAATGCGGTCAGTACGGCGCAATAATGCTCGGACTCGCGCTAGCATTTCTTCGACTTCAAACGGCTTGGTGAGGTAGTCATCCGCGCCGGCATTGAAGCCTTCTACTTTATCTTGAGTCTGGCTTAAAGCCGTCAACATCAAAACGGGAATTTCAGAGGTGCGATCGTCCCGTCGCAGGCGTTGGCAAACGGTAAATCCATCTACTCTGGGCAACATCAGATCCAGCATGATTAAGTCTGGTTGGAGCTGGAGAGCCAGCGCTTGACCTTTGATGCCGTCTTCAGCTTGGCTGACATCGTAGCCAGCCATTTCCAAGTTGACGGCTACAAGTTCGGAAATCGCTGGGTCATCGTCTATGACAAGAATCCTCGGCATTCGGAAAAATTTACTACTACTAGTTAAGGATAATTAAGAATCTTTGGGAGATACAAAGATTGCTTTAATGATTATAAAAAAGATTTTAAATCTAAAATAAACATTAAGACTAAAGTACATTAAAATCCATATATGATGTGTTACGCTGCCTACAATCCGCCTAAATTTTTGCAAAACGGTGTCGCCATGACTGTATATGCCGTTTTGTGGGGCAAACGTAATTGGCAAACTACTGCTCAACACCCTGAGCCACCTTATGAAGAACAAATATTTACAGGTGGGCAAGGTGTACCAATTTATGGCTTGGTTGCTATACCAAAAAACGCTCATAGCACAATTGTTGGTACTTATGGCATTACAGGTGAGTTAGAAAAAGAATGGTTTTTGAGAGTGCTGGGACGCAAAGCATACGCTCAAGGATACGCCATAGTGTTGTTTGATTGGCGGGCACACGGCAAAACAGCAGAATTATCGCCGACTTTGACCAGCGATGGTTTGTATGAAGGGGAAGATTTTGTTCGTATAGCGGCGGCTGCTAAGGCTATGGGATGCCCTGGAAAGTTTTGGTTTACAGGATATTCCCTTGGAGGACAATTGGCGTTATGGGCGGTCAAAGCCGCTGTAGAATTAACTAGAGGAAATAATGATTTAGGGATAACAGAAAGTGACATTGGCGGTGGTGCGGTAATTTGTCCGAGTTTGGATTCTTTGCGATCGCTTACTTATCTAGTTAGACAACCCGTTGGTAAATATCTTGAAGCTCGTATCGCCCGTAATTTAAAAACACTCGCATGGCAAATCCACGATCTGCATCCCGGAACCATTGATGCAGCAGCGATTGAACGCGCTAACAGCATTTGGGGTTTTGATGAAGAATTGGTAATTCAACGATTGGGTTTTCCCACCGTTGAAGCTTATTACAAAGCAAGCAGCGCTTTACAACTGCTGCCAAAGCTGGAAAAACCAATTTTAATTATATACGCCCAAGACGATCCATTTTTTCACCCTGCGATTATACCAGAATTAGAAGCCGCTTGTGAAGAAAATACGATGCTAGATTTGTTACTTACTCCTCACGGTGGTCATGTGGGCTATTTGAGTAGTAAACAAGGACAAATGAAAGCACAAGATCCTGACCCGTGGTGGGCTTGGAATCGGACTTTAGAATGGCTGGGGGAGCAGAGTGGGAGCGGGGGAGAGAGGGAGAGGGGGGGACAAGGGAGACAAGGGAGACAAGCAACCACGCTCTAACGTTTTAACCACCAACCAACAACCACTAACAACTAACTCTTGAGCAATGACTTTTGACCAATGGCTAAAAGCACCGACAGATTTAACTTTATCGGTGGATGATGTTCATGTGTGGCGAGTTGAGTTGGAGCGATCGCAATTACAATTGCAAGAATTGGCAGAAACTCTATCCAGTGATGAACAAAGTCGAGCGGAGCGGTTTTATTTTGAACAGCATCGGCAGCATTTCATCGCTGGTCGTGGTATTCTGCGAACTATATTGGGTCGCTATTTGGGTGTTGAACCACAAGCGCTCCGATTTGATTATGAAGCTCGTGGCAAACCGATTTTAGGTGATAAATTTGCTACTAGCGGGTTGTCGTTTAACTTGTCTCATTCCCAGGGATTGGCGTTGTATGGGGTTTGCAGACACCCGATTGGTGTAGATTTGGAATATATACGTGATACTACTGATGTAGAAGCTCTAGCAAAGAGATTTTTTACACATAGAGAATATGAGGTAGTGCGATCGCTTCCTCCCAAGGAACAGCAACAAGTGTTTTTCCGTTACTGGACTTGCAAAGAAGCTTATTTAAAAGCAACGGGAGCCGGATTATCTCAACTGGAGCAAGCAGAGATTTTGCTTACACCAACACAACCAGCCAGTTTACACTTCTTAGAATGGAGTTTAACAGAATTGATACCTGCAAATAATTATCTTGCTGCTGTTGCGGTTGCCGGTCAAAACTTGCATTTGCAATGTTGGCAATATTAGACATAGATGTAAAAAAGAATGTAGAGACGTAGCACTGCTACGTCTTTAGGGGTTCTGGATATCGCGATTTGAATAGCTAAATCAGTTCTTTAATATCTATTTTTCCTAACCATTGCCGCACAAATTCGATCCCTTGTTCTAAAGAAACATTCGGTGTATAACCTAACTGATTCTTTGCTTTTTCAATGGAATAAGCATAACGTCGAGTTAAAAAATCTATAGATTCAGGTAAAATATCTGGTTCTTGACCTAACATTTTTTGTAGCAAACATTGCAGCCGAATTAAAAACTTAACTAAAGATGCTGGTAGAGAAAAAGGTTTAGGTAAATTTGCAACTTTTGCTAAACGGGTAGCATATTCTTTCCAAGAAGTTTCTTGCCCATCAGTGATATTAAAAGCTTCTCCGTAAGCTTCTTTTTCAATAGCGAGAAAAATTGCATCAATTAAATTATCTATATATACATGATTCATCATTCCGCTTCCACCGTTGGGTAGAAAAAACTTTCTTTGATGCATCAGTGAAAGCGGACGAATTACCCAAGAGTGACTTCCGGGTCCATAGACATCTGCTGGTCTAATAATAATCACGCCAAAATCTGGAGAATTTAGTTTTAAGAGTTCCTTTTCTGCTTCAATTTTAGTTTGACAATAAGGATTATTATCGCCGGAAAAGGGTCCTGATTCCGTCACTTTGTTGGGATAATTAAAGCCGTATACCATGACGCTGGAGATGTAAATAAAGATTTTTGCACCAGCGTTTTTGGCAGCGATCGCCATATTTAAGCTTCCACCAACATTCACCTTGCGAAACTCTTCTAATGCGCCTCCTTCCTTCACTAGGGCGGCTGTATGTAGTACAATATCAACGCCTTGGCAAGCGTATGAAGCCGCAATCGGGTCGGTGATGCTACCGATAACTACTTCTGCACCGAGGTTTTCGGCTAGTTTTGCCTTAGCTGGGGAATGTTGAAGTCCTCGAACATGCATATTGTGAGCGATCGCTAACTCAGTCGCACGCAAGCCAATAAATCCCCCAATTCCAGTTATCAGTAAAGTTTTATTTTCAAGGTTCATAAATTTTTTTCTGTAGATGTAGTAAGCGCTTCAGCGCTTTAAAAACAAGCACTGAAGTGCTTACTACGAGAATTATTCAGCTAAATTCAAGAAACCGCTTTCAATCAAATAAGCGGTATAAGTCATAAACAATTTGGAGTCAATTGGCGCACAAACAACCCCACTTCCTGCTAATGCATTCACAGTATCCTCACAACTAATTTCCGGTCTTCTTGCTTTCAAATACAAATCTGGAATTGTCAATTGTTCTTCAGACCTACGCTCAAGCAAAAAGGGTCGCAGTGTGTATAAAGGATTTTCGGCAGAAGTTACATCGTTAATTAACTTTTCTTGCCAAGCATCGTAAGAAATCACATCAACTGGATAACCAAATGAGCGTACCCAATCAACTAAAACAGTTAAAGGAACAGGTTGAGGATGTTGCAAGTGAAAAGCTTTACCTATCGATTCTTTCTGTCTTGATAGATGAACAATAGCTTTACTTACATAGTCCACAGGAGACATATCCAACATATAATCTACTTCTGGGAAGCTTCCCATTTGCAGACAACCTTTTGCCATTAAACAGATAAAATCGTGTGTATTGGAAATACCAGTTTGGCTGTGACCGGCTATTAATGGTGGTCTGTGGATAGTAATTGGGAGTCCGCGTGAGCCTGCAATTTTAACTAACTTTTCTGCAACCCATTTTGTTTGAGAATAACCAAGATGAATGCCTTCCCAATGCTCAAATTCATCGTCTTCTTTGACAACTTTACCAGCATAAGCATTAGATTCAAAAACAGCGACGCTGGAAACGTAATGTACAGGTTTAACTTTGATTTGACATGCTAATTTCAAAATTTCCTGAGTTCCCAGAACATTGGCTGCTTTCAGTGCTGAGTAGGGATAAACATAATTCAGCAAAGCAGCACTATGATAAATAGTGTCAATGTTTGTCGCCAACATTTGAAATTGTTCGGCACCAATTCCTAACAATGGTTCAGACAAATCGCCAACAATAGGAATGATTCGGGAATTAAATTTATCATCCCAAAGTGCGTATTGTTGAAGATTTTTGATCAGTTTATTTTTACCTTCTTCTACATTAGCAGCGCGTACCAAGCAGTAAATAGTAGCTTGGGTTTGCTGTAGCAATTCTTCGATTAAGAAAGCTCCGAGAAAACCAGTTCCACCAGTTAGAAAAATTCGTTCTGGATCAACTACAGGCTGAAAAGATAATGTGACAGGACGGATGCTAGAATCGAGAACAGCTTCAGCTTTTAAATTTACGATAGGGGTTGTATCAGCGATAACTTTTGTATCTTCTGATTCTTCAGCTAAACGTTGTGAAAGTGATTCAATATTTGGATAATGCCACAGTAGAACCGGAGACGGTTGAAATCCGAGTAAATCTTCCAATCTACTGACAATCATCATTGCTTGTGCGGAACTCAAACCATAGTTTTCCAAGTTTTCTTGGATATCTATTTCATCAGTTTCCACTTTCAGCAATTCAGCAAGATTTGAAACTAAAAAGGTTTGGATATCTTCAGCGCTGTGAGGCTGATTTGCAGTATTTGATAAACTCATTTTCACACCTAAAATATAGAACGTCCAGGACGATATTGACTGTAAAAATCTGCTACTTGCAATCCTTGAATTTTCAAGTTTTGTACACGATATAAAAATGCGGCTCCTGTCATGATGTGATGAGCTACATCAACTACTCGACGATTTTCTGGTTCAGACAAATAGGAACCGCGTACCCAGTCATTAAAACTGCCCATCGCTGGACCACACCAAATTTGATAATCGACTTCTCGACCTTTTTCACCAGAGCTAGACCAACGTGAAGATAAGCCTAAATACCAGCGAAAGATTAGAGCCATTTTCAACTTAGGATTATTGACAGCTTTCGCTAATTTTTCGGGATTTTTTTGTGATAAATAAGCAGCAGTTCCTTCCCATACTTCAGCTATAGTTTTGCGGAAAACTTGTTTTTCTAATTTCTCTCTTTCAGCAAGAGGAATCTGTTCAACCGAGTCATAAGTTCTATATAACTCATATAATTTCTGCGCTCGCATGGGGAAGAGAGTTGCTCTTTTGAGAACTTGAAGTTTTACCCCCATTTCAAACATATCTGCTGCTGGAGCCATTATGACATCAGCCATTTCTGCTTGAGCTAGCAATTTCTTAGTATGTTCGCAAGCTCCAGATTCAATACATGACTGATTAATTGAACCAGTAACTACAAAAGCAGCACCCATTATAAAGGCAGCTAATGCTGATTCTGGGGTAGCAATTCCTCCAGCTACACCAACTCTAATCGGTTTTTCATATTGATATTGTTCTTGAATTTCATCTCTCAAGGCAATAATTGAAGGTAACAGACAAACAAGAGGACGATTATCTGTATGACCACCAGAATCAGCTTCGGCAATAATATCATCAGCCATTGGAACTTTGGCTGCTAAATTAGCCTGTAATTCGCTAATTAATCCTTGTTGAAGTAGTTCTTTGAGAATTTTTGTTGGTGCGGGTTGCAGAAATTTGGTGGCAACTTCTCGACGAGAAATTTTTGCAAGGACTTTATTTTTAATTTCGATTTCATTTGCTGCATTCAAACTTAGTCCAGCAACACGATAATAAACAATGTTGGGAGTTAAGTCTAAAAATGCAGAAGCTTCTACAGTTCTTACACCATATTTCAGGTATAAATCTACTGCACGACGTTCAATAGTGAGTTCATTAGGACTGTGAATTAAATTAAAAGCATAGGGACCATAAGGTAAAGCTTCTTGAATGCGTTTAATAGCAACTTCCAGACGTTCTGGACTTAATCCACCTGCACCAAAGGAACTCAAAATTTTCTCTTTTCCTAGTGCGATGACCATTTCTTCCGAAGCAATTCCCCCAGCCATTGCACCAGTCGCATAGGCATATTTTACATTATGAGAAGAGAGAAAAGTTGGATCGCCTAAGTTTTGAATTGAAATTGGGGGAACAGCCATCAGCAATTCTACTGTTCCTGGTTTACCGCTATGTTCATTAGGGCAAGAATAACCTTCGTTAGTGACACCAATTCTGCCTTCAACTCTAACGATATAACTAGGTTTATCTATAGCCAAAAGTTTTTCTTTGATACCTTGACGGTCAAAAGATACACAATCTAAGGAACATTTCCAAAGCTGATTTGAGTTATAAGATGAGGCAGAAAAACAAAGCCCATCATTATATTTACTCGATAATGTATCTACAGTTTTCAATGTGGTTAACCCTCAAATTGTAAGTAAGAAATGCGTAATGGGGTAGAGACGTTTCGGTGAAACGTCTCAATTCGGTGAAACGTCTCAATTCGGTGAAACGTCTCAATTCGGTGAAACGTCTTAATTCGGTGAAACGTCTCAATTCGGTGAAACGTCTCAATTCGGTGAAACGTCTTAATTCGGTGAAACGTCTCAATTCGGTGAAACGTCTTAATTCGGTGAAACGTCTCAATTCGGTGAAACGTCTTAATTCGGTGAAACGTCTCAATTCGGTGAAACGTCTCAATTCGGTGAAACGTCTTAATTCGGTGAAACGTCTTAATTCGGTGAAACGTCTCAATATTGAGAGACGTTCCGGTGGAACGTCTCTACTGTAATTTCCTTTATTGATTCAACAAATTTTCGACGCAGGCTAACTGTAATTGAATGATTTCACTCATTTGCTGGCTAAATTCCTGTCTAGCTTGTAGAAATGCTGTGTGGGTTTTTGTAATGCTTGAATTGTTGTTACTCAATTTTTGATACTGAGAATTACGTAAATCAGTTGGATTTACTGTTTGATTTATCTCAGTTGTAACGGTTGGACGAGGAATCGATTGAGTAATTCTCTCTTTCGTGGTGGTAGACTTATAAGATTGTGATATTTCTCTAGGTTGAAAACTGTTATCAATGATATTTTTCATGGGAACTTCCTCTTGTTTTGTTTGAGATGGCGGAATATTGTTATGTTTGTTACCAGCTTTGAGAGAATTTATCAGTTCTCTAGTTTGTTGCTGGGTGGAAACAGGTTTTACAACTTTTTTCTGAGCTTGATTTTGGAAAATTTTCCGGTTTTCTTCACTCAGGATTGTAGAAACAATTGGTTTACCACCTAAGGTGATATTTTTAATTGTTGCTAAACCTGGTCTTGTAGTTTCTTTTGCTTGAATGTAAAGTGGTGATAAGTCGAGTTCAACTCGATGGCTGACGAGTTTGGCTAATGCTTTGACAAAAGATGTATGGTCATCTACACCTCTTCGATTTAGGGATACGGTGAGATGTTCTTTACCATCGAGAATTTTGTCAATCCACCGAGAACAAACACTACCTGCACCAGCTTCGATAAAGATTTTGGCTCCATCGGAGTAGACTTGATTTACTAATTGGACAAAATCAAGTTGTGAACAAAGAACTTTAGCGACACTGTGTGCGATCGCATTACTTTCAAGTACAATCGGTTTATGCTCCAATGCTGAGTAAAAAGTAGCATCAGGAAGCTTTTTACTTGTCGTTAATGTGTTAACTTTAACTAGTTCTTCGTACTCCGATTGCATCGGTTCGCAATGTATTACGTGGTCAAAGGGAGCGCGGAAAGCATCGCAACCCAAATTTTTAATTACTCTCCCACAAGCTGCTGTTTCACCAGCAATCACAACTTCGTCTGGTGTATTAATTTGAGTTAAGTAAACGCGATTCTCATTTTTAATACACTCCAGTACCTGAGATACTGACGCTATCAAAACATAGTTACTCCAAAAGTTGTTGTCGTTTGATTCTGCTTTTGGTAATCCCCAATATTCGCGAACGGCATTTTTTGCACCAGATAATCTCTCACCAAATAAAGGAGATGAATTAAAGTTATTACTTCCTTGGTAAAAATTGCTCCAAATTCCCTGAGCAACCATCATGCTAGTTTCACCCAAGCTATATCCAAAGACAAATTTCGGCTTGATTTTAAAATCGTCTTGGATGATTGTTGTGGTGAGTCTGGTATGTAGCATTTCTGCTTCAAATAATGCCAACGAATCATCTAAAAGTTGCTTTTCCAGAGTTTCTACTTGTCTGGTTGTCAACTTATTCAAGCTTCTGGGAAATACCAGTTTCTCAACATCAGCAGCACGTTTGTAAAGACTTTGAACAATCTCGTCATTATGAACTTTCGGAAATAAGCGAAATAAATTCCGACCAAGACCAACATAAGCGTTAACTGCTGCTGGATAAACGTAGGCAATACCGCCTTCTTTCCCTAATGGTTTAGCTGTAAAATAACTACCAATAGGTGTTAGCCAATCGATATTTTTATCAAAGGCATTATTCACACCTTTGCGGGCAGATTCGATTTCTCTGGTTAATTCTTTTTTGTTACGTCCGAGAATTGTCAGAGCATATTTTGCATCAGGATTCTGTTTAAAAGCAGTAAAAGTATTGCTAGCAGTAGCTGAGAGAAAAGGAGACTTTTCGATGCTTTCTTGAAGTGTGGTAAGATGCTCTAATAATTCGATGCGATCGCTTGCTGCAATTGGAAACAAATAAAATGGCGTTTGCTGTAAATATGTGCTATCACGTTCCTTCTGGTTCGGTTGTTCCGACAAGATGACATGGGCAAATGTCCCATCTATGCCCATGCTGTTAATTGCTGCTACTCTGCGGCTGCTTTCTTTGCCAAGAAACCAAGGTCTAGATTCGGTAGCAACGTAAAAAGGACTACCTTGCCAAACTTGCGGCGTTTTCACACCAGACCATTTCGGACATCCAGGAATATATCTGTGATACAGACATAGCGCGGTTTTTATCAGGCTAGCGATTCCCGATGCCACAAAGGTGTGACCGATGTTAGCTTTAACACTGCCTATCGCACAGTCTAAACCACTTCCTGTGGGAGGATAAGCTTGCAGTAACCCAGCAATTTCCGCTTCGTCTTCCTGGGGAACCCCACTACCGTAAACTTCCAAGTAGCTAATCTCTTTCGGTTCAATATCTGCAATCTGAAAAGCTTGTTTGCAGACAGAGTTGACAGTTTCTGTGTCTGCGGTGACAATACCGCTATTTAATTGAGTTGCATTATAATGACCTTGCCCAAAGGTAAGAGCATCAATGACTGCATAGATGCGATCATTTCTTTCTAATGCGGTGTCGTGACGCTTGAGCACAACTGCTCCCGCACCTTCACCAACCATCCAGCCGTCGGCTTTTTGGTCATAACTTAAAGTCGGAATGCCTGTATTAATTTTTGCTACTTGGCTCCGCAATAATACATTTTCCACGCCGCCAGCTAAGTCTACAGCGCCGACTAGGACAGTATCAACTTCCCCGGAAAGAAGTAGCATTTCTGCGACTTCCAGCGCCTTGAGAGCGGAATTTTCTACTGCTGTGATGCTGAAAGAAGGACCGCTAAAATTCCACAGCGAAGAAACCCGACTCGCCATGATGTTACCAATGTAACTGAGATATTCACCAATTTCTACTTGATGGTGAAGTCCATCTTTAACAATTGTTTCTAATTGCGCGACTTTTTCGGCAGGTAAGGAAATTTCCCCAGCGTTTAAACCATCTTTTATTTGCCAGGAGAAATCCCATCGTTGCTGTAACTGATGAACAGAAAGTTCGGTTTCAGCAGCAATAATTACTGCGACATTTTCCCCCTCTTTAATTTGTGCATCTTTCAAAGCGCGATCGGCAACTTTTAGCAGCAATAATTGTTGCGGATTTAACTTTTCTACTTCATTTGGCGGAATTTTGTAAGCTAAAGTATCGATTTCAAAATATTTAATGTATGCTCCTACAGGTGCTTTACCTTCTGGCAAGTTGTACTTTTTAAGTAAGCTTTCTTGTTCTTCGATACCTTGCCATCTTTTCGGTGGTAAAGAAATAAAATGCTGTGTTCCGTCGTAAATGCTACGTTCAAAAGCATCTAATCCATTACACTCACCAAAAAAGGCATCCATACCAACGATCGCAATTTTTGCAGATTGTTCAGTCATTTTATTTTTCCCCTCTTTCCAGAATTAAATGAGCGTTAGTTCCACCAAAACCAAAAGCACTTATAGCTGCACGTTTAACTGATGCTTTGCTGCGCCATTTAGTCGCATTTCTCACAATTCGTTTAGGTGCAATTACATTGTCATCAGAGCCTATAGGATCGGTGACATTAATGGTTGCGGGAATGACATTTCCACACATGCTCAAAATGACTTTCATTAAACTCACCGAACCGGCAGCAACTAGTAGGTGTCCGACATTTGCCTTCACAGAACCTACTAAAGGTGTTGCTTGATGTTCACCAAAAAATGTTTCGACAGAGTTAAATTCGGTGGTGTCTCCTAATAATGTGCCGGTAGCATGGCACTCCATGTAATCGATATCTTTAGGGCTAAGTTCAGCTTCAGTATATGCTCGCTCAAAAGCCTTAATTTGCCCTTGAGAATTCGGACTTAAAAGGTGCTTGCCCCTACCATCATTCGAGAGTCCAATGCCGCAGATTGTCGCTAAAATGTTATCGCCATCTCTGATAGCATCACTGTGTCTTTTTAAGACAAACATTCCTATGCCTTCGGAGGTAATTAGCCCTCTGGATGTGTTATCTAAAGGACGGCTAATGTCATTTTCGGGATATCCTTGGATACCAGAAAAGAACATTCGTAAAAAGAGCGGATCGGAAGAACTAATTCCCCCAGCTATCATCAAGTCAGCTTTATGCGATCGCAAATAATGAGATGCCATTTTAATCGCATATAAAGGTGAAGAACAAGCTGCGTCTAAGCAAAAATGAATATTCGATAAAGTTAGAGCTTGAGCCACCATCGCTGCTGGAAATCCTGATATCATAGCGTTATAAGAAGACGCTTTGATAGATGTCGGTAAAGAAGGTAAATGAAAGTCTTTATCTTGCAAAAGTTCCTGAATTGCTGGCTGTATTGTTTGCTGATAAATAGGAGCAAACAATTGATTAGAAGCTTTTGTAGGTAAAGATAAAGTACCTAAAATTACGCCGCATTTGGAAAGTACAGCTTGATTACCCAAATAACCACTTTGCTGAATCGCTTGTTTAGCAGCGTATAGCGACCATTGAAAAGTGTTATCCAAACTAGCAAGTAGTTCGGGTGGTAGATTGTATTCAGTTGGCTCAAATTTAAAGTTACGAACAAATCCACCATTGAGGTTATAGATTGTTTCCGGTTTCCCTTTTACTGGATCGTAAAAGATTGCCGGATCTACTCCGATATCTTCAATAGTTACAGATGATATTGAATCTTTTTGTTCGTTAAGATTCTGCCAAAATTCTTCTGGGTTTTTTGCCCCAGGAAAAAGGCATGATAAGCCAATTATGGCGATTTTCTCCACTGCTGATATCCTCGTTTGGGTTTAGCAAAAAGGGGAGATATCAATTCAAATTTGGGCGTCGCATAACTATGGCATAAATCGTAGAGACGTTCCGGTGGAACGTCTTTATTCCGGTGGAACGTCTTTATTCCGGTGGAACGTCTTTATTCCGGTGGAACGTCTTTATTCCGGTGGAACGTCTTTATTCCGGTGGAACGTCTTTATTCCGGTGGAACGTCTTTATTCCGGTGGAACG
>JAESGE010000069.1_pt1 | contig 143460 bp, 137 predicted proteins | sample 9269601 | NCBI WGS metagenome assembly JAESGE01 (sample SAMN14515569, study PRJNA621662) | algae metagenome | isolation source: Tolypothrix brevis GSE-NOS-MK-07-07A and co-occurring heterotrophs from wet... | place: USA: Grand Staircase Escalante National Monument, Utah | collected 2006-04-16
GGGTTCTGGATAACGCATATTTAATTTCTACGCCTATGTCTATGCCATGTCAGGTTTATTACTTACAATTGTAAAGACGTTCCGGCGGAACGTCTCTACCAAGGGTTCTGGATAACTCATATTTAATTTCTACGCCTATGTCTATGCCATGTCAGGTTTATTACTTACAATTGTAAAGACGTTCCGGCGGAACGTCTCTACCAGGGGTTCTGGATAACTCATATTTAATTTCTACGCCTATGTCTATGCCATGTCAGGTTTATTACTTACAATTGTAAAGACGTTCCGGCGGAACGTCTCTACCAAGGGTTCTGGATAACGCATATTTAATTTCTACGCCTATATCTAAATTAACACGATCTGGGACTAATCTAAACAAAGCAGCTAAAGCCGAATGGCGATCAGTGGCTGTGTGTCACCAACCTCATTTTCAACCGTGCGTAAAATCACATGGCTCAACTGCAAAGAATCGCGATCGCACTTTCCCAATTTCAACAAAATCAAATTCTGCTCACACCACAACAGCAACATTACTTAAGTCGTGTGTTGCGGTTGCAAAAAGGCGATCGCTTTATTGCAATGGATGGTATCAATAAATGGTGGTTAGCGCAATTAGAAGGTGAAGAAGCGCAAATTTTAGAATTACTCTCAGTAGAAACTGAACTACCCGTATCTATTACACTGATGGTAGCTTTGCCAAAAGGTAATGGATTTGATGAAGTCGTGCGCTGTTGTACGGAATTGGGTGTAGCTTATATAGCTCCAGTCATGAGCGATCGCACATTACTTAACCCCAGTCCCCAAAAACTCGAACGCTGGCAACGCATAGCGTCTGAAGCAGCCGAACAATCAGAGCGTTCTTTTGTCCCAACAATCTTAGAACCTATTTCCTTTAACGCTGCTTTATCATTATTTGTCACAAATCACAAATATATTTGCGAGGGACGCCGCAACTACCCCCATTTAAAAAATTACCTGCACAACCAAGGAGAAATGTCAATAGTTATTGCTACAGGTCCAGAAGGGGGATGGACAGAAAAAGAACTTGACAACGCTATTCAAGCCGGATTTCAACCAGTTTCCCTTGGTCGTCGCATCCTCAGAGCCGTCACAGCCCCGATTGTGGCATTGTCCTTAGTTTCCGCAGCTTCTGAAATATAGTATAAGATGAAGTTGCGTTGGCGCTTCGCCTACCGTAGGTAATCGCCTTTGACTGTAAAGAATATCACACAGTCAGATTTTACACCTTTTGGAGAAACAATATTAGATCAAACAGAAATGCTGGGTCAAATTCAGTCTCACATTCACCTATTTTGTAGGGAAAAGACTAATTAAGACCCAGCATTTTATTTATGTAGCCGACTCATATTTGAACCAGAGTTAACCAGGAGTTTTCACATTCCGCGCCATTTCCAAGAAAGAAGTCATGTTTGCACCAGGACGACGACGACCGTTAGAGCTTGTAGCTGAAGGAGCAAGATATTTGGGAGCAAAAGTCGTTTCAGTTGGTATCTTTGCAACTTTGCTAGCTGCGGGTGTTAGCTCTGGTTTAGGTTCAGCCTTAGGAACCTTGCCATTTTTAGAAGCTTTGACTGACTTGGAGTCGGCAATTGAAGCAGCAGGTTTTGTTCCATTGGATGACGCTGGGGCTTTAGATGGAACTGTTTCCACTTCTTTTTTAGAATCAGATATAACTGTTTCGACAGCTTTCTGAGTGTTTGATGCTGCCTTTTTCACAGTCTCTAACGGCTTGATACTTTTTGCCTCGTCTAACTCTAAAAAGTAGCCCTTGCCTTGTTTCTTACCTGGTAATAGCCCAGTGACAAAACCGAGAATTCCCGCGATTAAGTTTTTGATAAATCCGAACATTACAATTACTCCTGCTCTTTAATATTTGGAAAACTAACCCAGTTGTTAAAAATTACGTCAAAATGTTACATTTTAGGAAATTTTTATTTACTGACCGATTTACTGACACCACCCTACGTATGTGACATTCCTCATTCGTCTGTGCCGATCCACATTCTAGCTAATAAGAGTATAGGACAAACGTTTTCAACTCTTTTTCGCAAGTAAGCACCAACTCTGTGTGTGGATAATTAATTATTGAATTTTACTGTAACTTAGAGCAAGTTTCTGAAAGTTGACTTAACAAAAATTAATATTCTGCACGAAAACTTAAGTGTCTGACTGGAGAAATTGGTCGTCTATAAACCAGTAGAGCGAGTGTCATAGTCTGTTAGCGCGATCGCGATCGCACTCTGTTAAATTTTCTACATAATTAGATTGAGATTAGACATAATTTGTATGAATACTGAGACACCGCAACGCAATTCCGTGGTATTAGTACATGGTATTAACGATACGGGGCAAGTTTTCCAGACAATGGCGACCTACCTGAGAAAGCGGGGATGGTCTGTGTATACATTGGATTTAATCCCGAATAACGGTGATTTCGGTCTGGAGAAATTGGCACAGCAAGTAGCTGATTATATTGCCGACAAGTTTGCCTCAGAACAACCACTAGATTTAGTTGGTTTTAGTATGGGGGGAATTATCAGCCGTTACTATGTGCAGCGACTGGGGGGAATTAATCGCGTGCAGCGGTTTATGACAATATCTTCGCCCCATAATGGAACTGCGATCGCTTATGCTTCTCCACGTCCTGGCTGTGTGCAGATGCGTCCTAACAGCGCTTTTCTCCAAGATTTAAATCGTGACGTAGCGATGTTGAAGCAATTGAATTTTACCTCAATCTGGACACCGTATGATTTAATGATTGTGCCGGCACATAGTTCGCGTCTTCCACTAGGTACAGAGGTGATAGTACCATCAAAGCTGCACCCTTGGATGTTAACCGACTCACGGTGTTTAGCGGCAGTAGCATCCGCTTTAACATCAGACCCTAATTAACGGTCGCCAATTTGAGCATACTCAGAAGTTCCAAAAATCGCTTCTGGGTAACGATAATACTTAAACTCCATTAAGTTATAAAAAGGATCTTCTAAAAAGAAAGTGCGGTGTTCTAGGGGAGAACCGACAAAGCGGTGTTTCGCTTCTTCAAAAAAAAGTAGCTCTCGTTGTTGCGATCGCTTTAATAAATCCTCCCAATCACCTTCAGCACCAAAAATTAGCCCAAAGTGTCTGGGATAGATACCGCGTTGGGGTATTAAAGGTTCTTTAGTCATGTGCGCTACCAACTGATGACCGTAGAGATTGAGAATCAGCGCGTGCTTGTTTTCGCGACCAGCAACGCAACCCAACCCATCGACATAATACGCTTTAGTTTGGGCAATGTCAGTAACCGGGAAAGCGAGATGAAATAATATTTGGTTCATAGATAAGACCTTAAAGACTCAGTATTTACAATTTACAAGGATGGATGGTTGAAAACCCAGTTTGCCCAATAATTGGACTTTGGACAAAAAAATTCGAGCTTAGAGGTTGTTTGAAAAGTAGTTAGCTGTGTTTTTAGGCACTTATTAGACATCTCCAGAAATTAATTATGCGTTGCCCCAAACCCTTGTAGAGACGTAGCACTGCTACGTCTTTACCTCTTTTCCAACAGATGTCTATTGATCCGAACAAACCCACGCCAGTCGCTCCACTTGGGGAGACCCCAAGACCGCGCTGGCTGCCCTTAAAAAGGGTGCAACCGGAATCAAAGTCCCCCTTTTTAAGGGCAGCCACTGCGTTGGGCGGGTTTCCCGACTTGAAGCACGTGGCGTGGATTTAGAGGGATCTAGAACGTTTTGCTACCAAGAAGAGGACTTTTCAAACATCCTCTTAGAGGGTGTTTATAAATAAAATCTGTCATTCTGAGGAACGAAGAATCTATGGTTTGAAGCTCCGTTCAGCATCTCTGAACGGAGCTATAGCGCAGTGAAGCATGACAAATTAGGTTTTTTGCCGAATTTATAAACACCCTCTAAGGATCAAGCTTAGTGCGATCGCTTTTTTGTAGGCAGAAGTGCGATCGCTTTTGTGTGGGGAGATAAGCGATCGCTTTTGATTTGGAGGAGTGCATAGGTGTAGCTCATTGTGGTGCGATCGCTGACAAAATATGCGCTACACCAGTGATAGAAAAATTTCCACACAGTGTGATCGCCCAAACGCTGGCTTTAGTGCGATCGCTCAGTTACACTAATTTTAGTATTGAGACAATAGGTTAAAATATAGTGCAATGAAAGCAAATGCCAACAATTCTATATATAAGGGGATGGCGATTTTTCTTTTATTCAGACGAAGGAAATGAGCCGATTCATATTCATGTGCAGAAAGCAGACAGTGAATGTAAATATTGGCTAGACATCGATCTATACGAAATTCGTCAGGCTTATTCCTATGGAATGTCATCACGAGATACGCGAGAAGTCAAGAAGATCATCTTGCAAAACTTTGATGAAATAGTAGATGAATGGCAAACATTTAGGAATCAACAAAATGGATAAGCAATGCAGTGTATCAAACATTGACTTTAATGGAGAGTTGATGATTCTATCAGTAGATGGGAAAACTTATCAAATCCCAATTGTCCAAGCATCTAAGCGACTTGCTCAAGCCACAGATATGGAGCGGAAAATGTATCGGATTTCTCCATCTGGTTATGGTATTCATTGGTACGCCATTGACGAAGATTTGACAACTCAAGGACTAATCAAACTAGCAGAGATCGCCAAGACAGCCTAAAGTGCGATAGCAAAGCGCTGCTGCAAGCAGATCGCTTTTTGGGATAAGGATGGGCGATCGCTTTTGTGTAGGGAGTGCGATCCTGAGGGGAAATTTGGAAGTGCGATCCTGAAGGGGATGTTGGAAGGGCGATCGCTTTTGTGTCGGGAGAAGGGCGATCGCTTTTGTGTAGGTAGAAGTGCTATCGCCTTTTTTACAGGAGTGCGATCGCTTTTTTGTGGGGAGAAGTACGATCGCCTGATCTTGTAGGGTGCGTTAATGATAGCGTAACGCACCCTGTAAACTATAATTATAGATGAAGGGCGATCGCTTTACATACGCAAAAGCAACAGGACATAGAAATAAAGAAAATAAGAATTATAAATAAAGGTGGTGGTCGGAAAGTTTTGCAATTGGCGATCGCGAGGGTGAAAGCAAGTCATAGAAAGACATTAATTATTACTAATGCTCCAAGGGTGTTAGCACTGAAACAATTTCACCCACGCCCAAATCACCAATCAAGACTTTATAGTAAAAAAAGCGATCGCCCGACGATAACAACCCAGCATAATAAAGCATAATTAACATCTATAGCTTTTAGCTTCACTCTTTCAGCCACAAGCTCAGATGTTGACTGCTCAAGGCTTTCGATTCAACTTAACAAATTGACGATGAATCCAGAACAAGTCAAATATTCTCTAAATATCTCACCAGCGATGCGCGTCGGAGTATTGGGTTTCGGTGGACTAGGACAAGCTGCCGCTAAAGTACTCGCTGGGAAACGGGAAATGATTTTAGTCGCAGCAGCCGACAAAGAAGGCTACGCATACACCGAGTCGGGTTTAAATGCTCAAAATTGTATTACAGCTTATAACTCTCAAGGTTCAGTGGGTTATTTAGAACCAACTGGTACTTTAACAAATCGCAGTATTCAAGAATTAATCGAAAGCGCTCATTCTGTAGATGGGTATTTTCTCGCTTTACCAAACCTACCCAATAATTTTATCGCTTCTGTAGCGCAGGAGTTTATTAAATCAGGTTGGCGTGGGGTGCTAGTGGATGGGATTAAGCGTACCAGCGCGGTAGAACAACTGCTAGCGATGAAAGAGGAATTGCAAGCTGCGGGAATTACTTACATGACTGGGTGTGGTGCAACACCAGGATTGTTAACCGCTGCCGCTGCATTAGCTGCCCAAAGCTACGCAGAAATACATAAAGTTGAAATTACCTTTGGCGTAGGAATTGCTAATTGGGAAGCTTACCGTGCCACGATCCGCGAAGATATTGCTCATATGCCAGGTTACAGTGTAGAAACTGCCAGAGCTATGAGTGATGCAGAAGTAGAAACCTTGTTGGATAAAACCAATGGTGTGCTGACGTTAGAGAATATGGAACATGCCGATGATGTGATGTTGGAATTAGCGGGGATTTGTTCACGCGATCGCGTTATAGTTGGTGGCATAGTTGATACCCGCAACGCTAAAAAGCCCCTCAGCACCAACGTGAAAATCACCGGTCGCACCTTTGAAGGGAAAATTTCCACCCATACCTTCATCTTAGGCGACGAAACCAGCATGGCAGCAAATGTCTGTGGACCAGCCTTTGGCTATCTCAAAGCTGGTATGCAATTGCACAAACGCGGCATTTATGGAATATTCACCGCTGCGGAAATTATGCCCCACTTCGTCAAGTAATAGTTAGGTAGAGACGTTCCAACGGAACGTCTCTACATACAATTTTTTATCACCAATTACTTAACACTAACTGGATTAACTTTTAACTCCTAACTTGTTCTAAGTTAATGGACTTTCTGGAGAGAAAACTTCTAATATATTTTCCTCCGGCAGTGATTCTGGTATTTGAATTATAAATGGCAAAGATGCCCCGACAAGACCGCGCTTTATGTGTTCTGGTGTCTCGGCAAATACTACAAATAAGGGATATATACTATTTATTCCATCATTTAAAATATGATTGTAGCGGGGAGGCATGAGCCACTGATATTCTTTATCTAGGCAAACTTGAGTTTGTCGCCAACGTCCCAATAACTGAGAAAAATCTTCGTGAGGACGATGAATAAAAATTAAAATTTCCACACCAGTTTTGATTTTCCACTCAGGATCACACATTAAAATTGCCACATCACAAGGTAGACAAATAGTCGTTTTTTCTGCTGAGGTATTGTAAAGACGGATAATTGGCAGAGGAATAGTGATAACGCTTTCATCTGGACGGCGTAAACTGGGAATCATTTCCAAATATGGTCGATATTCCTTGAGAAGTGCGATCGCCGACAAGGAATTGCTATATTCAGCCAAGCTAGTTTCGTAATAAAATTTTTGCACAATCATAATTTAATAAATTAGTTAAGTAGAGACCTTACAAAAGGTTTTTAATACCATTTCTATATGAAGATTCGTCTAATTTAGCCCACGCAGGTAAGCTCTTGTTCCTTTAGCCCCAGGCTTCTAGCCTGTGGGCAATGAAGCGCAACCTCACATAGAATTGGTATAACTTTTAATCGTCTATCCCAGCTTTTCAAATATCTTAAACAGAGGCAAGTACATCGCCAGCAAAATCGTACCAACCATTCCCCCCAAAACCACAATCATAATTGGTTCCAAAATGCTGGTTAGTGCTTTTACTGACTGCTCAACTTCATCCTCATAAAAATCGGCAACTTTCATTAACATCCCATCTATTTCACCAGTTTCTTCGCCGATACTAATCATTTGAATTGCCATAGCCGGAAAAACTTTTTCTTTTTGCAAGGCAATGCTGATCATACCTCCTTGTTGAATTTCGACACGCGCTGCATCAATAGCATTAGCAATTACTTGATTTCCTGACGTGTCGCGGACAATTTCTAAAGAAGTAAGAATTGGTACACCTGAACGAGTCAAAGCACCAAAAGTCCGGCTAAAACGGGCAACTGCGGATTTTTGGATCAAATCACCAAATAACGGCATTTTCAGAGAAAGGCGATCGATAGTTACGCGACCGACAGCAGTTTTGTAGTACTGTTTATAGGCAATTGACATACCGATAACAGTGCCAAATATAAGAACAATTCGCCAACTTCTCAAAATTTCACTACAATCCATCAAGAATTGCGTTAGAGGAGGCAATTCAGTGCCTATATCTTTAAAAATACCCGCAAAAATTGGGATCAGAAAAATCGTCATCCCTAGAAAAATTGAAGTTGCCAAAAAACCTACAACCATTGGATAAGACAATGCTGATTTAATTTGGTTTTGTAATCGGGCAACATCTTCCAATAACTTCGCCAAACGATTCATTACTTCATCTAAAACACCGCCAACTTCACCCGCTTGAACCATGCTGACATACAAACCATCAAAACACTGAGGATGCTTCCGCATCGAGTCAGAAAGATTCATTCCATTTTGGACATCAGCGCTAATTTCTATCAGCGATTGTTTTAATTTAGGATTGCTACATTGCTCAGACAGCACCCCCAAACTTCTAACAATTGCTACTCCCGCATTGGTTAGAGCCGCAAATTGACGAGAAAAGACAGCTTTATCCTTAACAGAAACCTCAGTCATTGCTGTCTGTAATTTATTCAAGTCAAAGCTGCCAAAACCTTGAGCTTGCTTAAGTTCTTGAATTACAAAACCCTGCTGTTTCAGAGTAGTACGTGCTTGCCCTACAGATTCTGCAACAACTTTTTCTGTTCGAGATTTTCCTTCAGAATCTCGAACACGAGCAACAAATTTTGGCATAGATTATATATATTTTAGATTGGTAATTGGGCGATTTGAGGAGGGGAAAAGGGTCAGAGTAAAAGGTATGGAAATAAAGCGCCTTCCTCAGCGGGATCGGTTTCCGTCCCGTTGACGTTTGTAAGAAGAGTTATTTGAATGCGTGTATTATGTTTTTCTTTCCCTTTCCCTTCTTCTTAATGCGCTTTGACTGCTCCTGCTGCTTGTGGTGGGGCACCACCAATGAGACGCTGAATTTCGTCCGGTTTGGAAGTCTTAGATATAGCTGCTTCAAAAGAGATAGTTCCGGCTTTGTACATATCAGCTAAAACCTTTTCTAGAGTTTGCATACCCAACTTACCGCCGGTTTGTATAGCCGAGTAAATTTGTGCCGTTTTGCCTTCGCGAATCAAGTTGGAAATAGCAGGAGTAACAATCATAATTTCTTGAGCCATCACTCGACCATACTCGCCTGGTTTAGGATTTTTTTTGGGAACCAAAGTTTGGCTAAATACTGCGACTAGCGAGTTAGATAATTGCACCCGTACCTGAGTTTGTCTTTCATGTGGAAAAACATCAACAACCCGGTCAACGGTTTGTGCTGCTGAACTGGTGTGCAAAGTGCCAAATACCAAGTGTCCTGTTTCTGCCGCACTAATAGCCAAAGAAATTGTTTCTAAATCCCGCATTTCCCCTACCAGAACAATATCTGGATCTTCGCGCAATGCTGCTTTCAAGGCATTAGCAAAACTCTTAGTATCTTCACCAAGTTGCCGCTGGTGAATTAAACTTTTAACTGGTTCGTAAACAAATTCTATTGGGTCTTCTACAGTTAAAATATGTTCAGCTTTGGTGCGATTAATCAAGTCAATCATTGCGGCTAAGGTAGTGGTTTTACCTGAACCAGTAGGACCTGTTACTAAAATTAATCCTCTGGGTTTATTTGTCATTTCCCGCACTATATCTGGCAGACCTAATTTATCAAAGTTAGGAATTTTAGAACTTAACGCCCGCAAACAAGCAGCGTAGGAACCACGCTCTTTATAAACGTTGACACGAAAGCGAGCTAAACCTTTAACTCCGTATGAACAATCGAGCTCCCATGTCTGTTCTAAAGTTTTCCGCTGAGTATTATTTAGCATACTAAAAATCAGCCTTTGACATTGGTCGCCTGTTAATGGCTCATCACCAATGGGTGTGAGTTTGCCGCTGACGCGAAAGTAGGGAGGTATACCTGCGGATAAATGTAAATCCGAGCCACCCATTTCAATCAACTGCTCCATCAAGTCTTCAATCATCATTTCCATAATTCTGTTTCCTTTTTTTATTTGCTGGTTAACTACTAACTAAGTAAGTGGGCGAAATTAAATGTAAATTCGTAGTGAGCGGTTTACCGCTCGTCGAGTCGTGATTTTATAACGGCTAATCAGGTTACTACGTTAAGGAGCCTTTATTTATCCCCATCTACTTAGTCGGCAAAACGAGGTGTCATACAATAAGGACAATCTAGCCATTCCGGTTTTAATTCGGCGCTACAAGTTCGGCAAGTAAGACCACTTTTGCGTTTGGCTTTTAACTCTGCTTCTAAACCTGTATCAGTGAAAGTTACGCGTTCCACTTCTTCCAAAGTGGTTTGTCCTTGACGCACTAAATCCAAGCTGTAAGTTAGCAAAGTTTTCATCCCCTCTTCTACTGCAACTTCCTTAATGCGTTCTGTAGGTGCTTCTTCATTAATTAAGGTTTGCAGCTTTTCGGTGATTCGCATAACTTCATAAACACCGCAACGTCCCCTGTAGCCAGCACCATTACAAGTTGGGCAAATATGACCTTTAGAACTAGCTTGTTGAATTTCTTCTAATGTTAAGGAGTTTGCTTTGTAAAAAGTTATACCGACATCTTGAGAAGCAGATAGACCATAGCGGGCTAATTCTTCGGGGGTGGGAGTATAAGCAATGCGACAATCACCACAGACACGCCGTACTAAACGCTGTGCTAAAACGCCAATGAGGGAACTAGAAATCATAAAAGGCTCAATGCCCATTTCTCCCAAACGGGCGATCGCGCCAGGGGCATCATTAGTATGTAAGGTAGTTAATACTAAGTGACCTGTCAAGGCAGCTTCAATCGCTGTTTTTGCCGTTTCCTTGTCTCGCGTTTCACCCACCAACAGCACATCCGGATCTTGCCGCAAAAATGCCCGCAAAGCGGTGGCAAAATCTAGCCCTTTTTCCCGAATCACCTGCACCTGAGTAATCCCCGCCAAGCTATACTCAATCGGGTCTTCTACAGTACTGATATTAATTCCCGGTGTGTTGCGTTCTGCCAGCGCTGAATACAGTGTTGTTGTTTTACCAGAACCAGTTGGTCCTGTTACCAAAATCAGACCAAAGGGACGGCTAACCATTTCGCGGACAATGTGCAAAGCTTCAGGATCGGCAATTAACTTATCCAATCCCAGTTGTGTGGAGGAGTTATCCAAAATCCGCAACACTACCTTTTCCCCGTAGCGACTAGGTAAGGTACTAACCCGGAAGTCAACTTTGCGCCCTTCAAACATCCGTCGAATGCGTCCATCCTGAGGTAAACGCCGTTCGGCAATATCTAAGTTGGCAATAATTTTAAACCGAGCCGTTACCGCAGGAATGATTTTTTTCGGCAGGGCATCAAAAGCCTCACCCAACACGCCATCCTTACGAAAGCGAATGCGTAAGTTTTCTTCTTGCGGTTCGATGTGAATGTCAGAAACTTTCTCATGCAAAGCTTTGGCAAGAATTCTATTGACCAAGTTGATGACTGGTGCATCTTCTGCACCCTTCATCGCTGCCCCCAAATCAGCTTCCATATCATCGGGAGCATCTTCTAGGTCGAGATTTCCCAGATTTTCTAAGTCTTGATTAATGTCTGTAGACTTTTCTTTTTCCAGGTGCTTTTGCTTAACAGCCAGTTCATCCAAATATTGATTGATTAGCTGTTGGTAGTCCTCCTGGGTAATCACCATGCGCTGCAATGCCAAACCTTGCGGACGCAAAATGCGATTCAAATCATCCGAAGCCTCTAGATTATCTGGATCGACCATCGCCACTAAAACCGAGGGTGGATCTTGGTCTTCATGTTTTGACAGTGGCACTAAGCGATGGCGACGACAGACATCCGCTGGAATCAGGGTATCAATCAGCTTTCCCACCGTGGTGCTGCCTACTTGGCTAACTTCCGGATCGATAAACTCAACACCGTATAGTATTTTAAGTTCAAATAACTGCTGTTTTTTATACTGTCTGAGCAACTCAGGTGATAGTTGTTGCCCAGAGACTGACTCAAGTACTTCTGTTAAGGGTATGCCAGACTTGCGGCTTTCAATTAGCGCTTGTCTCATCTGTTCGCTATTGATATAGCCAGATTGCACAAGTTTATTGCCGAAAGGCGAAAATTCAGTTCTTGTAGTAAGAGCGGTACTGCGCCGTTGTTGTGACGAGTAAGTCATAAGTGAGCAATGAGTAGCGGAAACCTCTGGTTAAAGTATTCCCAATCTGGCAAACAGAATTCTCATGCTTACTTGCTAAATTTTTGCTAATTAAGGAATGATGGGGAATTGGGAACCCAAATTTTATACTTGGGACATATACCGCTTGGGAGAGCGCTTATGGCATTGGTGGTCAAGATGTTTTTATTTTATCAGAAGTTATGTCTACAAAAAAAGAAGAATATTTTGCTCGTCTCGTCGTCGTAGTCTTAGAAAGTTTTCGCTATGCTCATGCTCAAATATGGTCAGAACCTCACTTCTCTATTCATCTCAACACTGACGAGGCACGTTTTGGGGGGAAGCTTCCCCCCAAAACGAATCGCACAGTACAGCTTCAGTGTGATCCTTCTTGCTGTTTCAGGTAAATACCATTTTGAATGATTACATAATAATGGAAGAGGATAAACAAATAAACAATATAAGCCTCTTCTAGGGTGAACAGAAAGTTGACATCCTCACCGGGAATCAACGCCTCGGTGATTTACTTATGAGCAATCATGAAAAAGCCGTCCTAGAAGGATGGGGCTTTAAACCCAATTTTTCGGTAAAGTAAGCAATGATGAGCGAGTCCCCAGTCCAAATGAACTATAACGAATCTGATAGCGAAGTTACTGAGCAAGTGACAGTCCAAACCAATACATCACCAGAGACACAGATACAAGACAATAGTACTGCTGGAACTCCGCAGACTGAAACTGATACAGCCGCATTAGCAGAAATGACTCAACAAATAGAGTCACTTAAAGCGCAATTAGAAGAACGCAACACCCAATATATGCGGATTGGGGCAGATTTTGAGAATTATCGCAAACGCACCAGCAAGGAAAAAGAAGAGCTTGACTTGCTGGTGAAGCGGAATACGATTATGGAATTATTGCCAGTAGTTGATAATTTTGAGCGGGCAAGAGCGCATCTTAAACCGCAAAGCGATGGCGAATTAACAATTCACAAAAGCTATCAAGGTGTTTACAAGCAACTAGTAGATTGCTTGAAACGCTTGGGTGTGTCACCAATGCGACCCGAAGGTCAAGAATTCGATCCTAACTTGCACGAAGCAGTTATGCGCGAACCTACGGATGAACATCCAGAAGGAACAGTGTTAGAAGAGTTAGTGCGCGGATATTATTTGGGCGATCGCGTGCTTCGTCATGCAATGGTCAAAGTTGCTGCTCCGAAAGAAGACATGCCTCCTATGGAGGAAAATCAGTCTAATTCACCAATGTAGTTAAAAGAACACTTTTTTCATTCGTCAAAATTCAAAAGGAACCAAACTATAGCACTGGTTCCTTTTGACTACTGACTAACTGCTGACTAATGGTAGCTAAAAGTCATTGACTTATTGCGTTTATCGAGCATCGCGTACCCAAACTAGGACATGGCTATTTAAGGTTTTCGCTTAGTAATCGCTTTTCTTCCATCGGGAGGAGAAGAATGCTTTTTTTGCAAAAACTGTAAATAACTTGTCCGTAGTTAAAAATTTACTCCGCGAAAAATCACTCTTCTAATTTTGTTGGGCAGAAAACGGACACACCTGAAAAGGAGAAAGTTTTATGCCTAGATTTTCGCATTTAAGCACAAGCGTAAAAATACCGTTAGTTATGGCAAAAGTTATTGGAATCGACTTAGGCACTACCAATAGTTGCGTCGCAGTATTGGAAGGTGGTCAACCGATTGTCATTGCCAATTCCGAAGGTGGACGAACCACTCCAAGTATTGTAGGATTTGGCAAAGGCGGTGAGCGCTTAGTCGGTCAATTGGCAAAGCGACAAGCAGTTACAAATGCCGAGAACACAATTTACAGTATCAAGCGATTTATTGGGCGTCGTTGGGATGACACCGAAGTAGAACGCGATCGCGTCCCCTATACTTGTGTCAAAGGTCGAGATGATACCGTTGATGTGCAAATTCGCGGACGTAACTACACACCGCAAGAAATCTCCGCAATGGTTTTGCAAAAACTCAAACTAGATGCGGAAAATTTCTTAGGTGAAACTGTCACCCAGGCAGTAATTACTGTACCGGCGTATTTCACAGATGCCCAAAGACAAGCAACTAAAGATGCTGGCACCATTGCTGGATTAGAAGTACTACGAATCATCAATGAACCAACTGCTGCGGCTTTAGCTTTTGGCTTAGACAAGCAAGATATTGAACAGCTAATTTTAGTCTTTGACTTGGGAGGCGGCACCTTCGACGTATCCATTCTCCAACTTGGGGATGGAGTATTTGAAGTTAAGGCGACTTGTGGTAATAACCATCTTGGTGGAGACGACTTTGATAATGCGATGGTTCGCTGGATGATTCAACACTTCTACCAACAAGAAAAAGTTGACCTTTCCCAAGACAAAATGGCGCTGCAACGCTTGCGAGAAGCAGCGGAAAAGGCGAAGATTGAACTTTCCAGCATGGCAAATACTTCAATTAACTTGCCATTTATCACCGCCAATGAAACCGGACCAAAGCATCTAGAAATGGAATTTAGCCGTTCCAAATTTGAAGAACTGACAAGCCAATTAATTGAAGCTACCATCGAACCGATGGTTCAAGCGCTCAAAGATGCAGAGTTGAAACCACAAAACATAGATAAAATTATCTTGGTGGGTGGTTCTACACGCATTCCCGCAGTTCAAAACGCTCTGATCAGATTTTTCAACGGCAAAGCACCCGATCGCTCGATCAATCCTGACGAAGCAGTGGCACTCGGCGCTGCAATTCAAGCTGGGGTGCTGGGTGGCGAAGTCGAGAATCTCTTACTTTTGGATGTTACACCTTTATCGCTGGGATTGGAAACTTTAGGAGAAGTGTTCACTAAAATTATTGAACGCAATACTACAATTCCTACCAGTAAGTCCCAAGTGTTTTCCACCGCAACCGATGGGCAAACAAGTGTGGAAATTCATGTCCTTCAAGGTGAACGGGCAATGGCAAGGGATAATAAAAGTCTCGGTAAATTCCTTCTCGCTGGAATTCCCGCCGCATCCCGTGGTGTGCCGCAAATTGAAGTATCATTTGAAATCGATGTCAACGGCATCTTGAAGGTTTCGGCTCAAGATAAAGGCACCGGTAGAGAACAAAGTATTCGGATTACCAACACAGGTGGTTTGAGTACCCACGAAGTAGAAAAGATGCGGCAAGAAGCGGAAATGTTTGCCGAACTTGACAGAAAACGTATGCAACTGATTGAATTAAAAAACCAAGCGGATACTCTGTTGTCAAGTTACGAATCGACTTTAAAGCATAATGGCAACTTGATTGACGATTCGACGAAAGCTTTGGCAAATGAAAAAGTCACGAAACTCAAAGCAGCGATCGCTGAAGACGGTATTTCACCAGAAGAATTTAAACAGCGCTTGGATGACTTTCAACAAACATTGTTTGCTATTGGTGCCGATGTTTACAACCGACCTACTGGGTTGTCAAGTGATGAAGCTGCCCAAAATTCAGATATTCCCTTGACTCCTGGTGTTGAATCAGTGAATGGAGCGATCGCACCTCAATTCAATTTTGATTTTGAAGATGAGGGTACCTTACAAGCGGATTATGAGGCGATCGATTAAAAGGTCTTGGTTGTTGGGTGTTAGTTGTTAGTTGTTGGTTGACGGTTAACAGTTGTCCACTATCCACCATCCACTATCCTTAAACGTGGTATTGTACCGCAATGGTTTGTTAGATTGTAGAAGCGAATTGCCGTGGACTATACAAAGTGCTAGTACAGATGCGATTAAACGTATATGGGGGTTTTCCACACCTATAGGTGCGGCTAGCTCCTCTGTTGATCGGCGGGGTTTTGCCGTGTTGCGTAGCACAATTGTAAAAGAAACAGCCAATCGACAGTGAGAAGTTTGAGCAAAAAACTTGCCCAAAGCTAGCCTTTTTTAAGCCTAATCCAGGGCAAGTTGCTTTTAATTGTCTAGATGATTATCCTATTTTAGGAGCAAAGCATCTCATGCTCAAAAGATAAAAAGTGATTTTTGTCAAAGGTAAAAGGTAAAATCAAGTATTAACAAAAATTAACCTTTGCCTTTTTGAAGTTCTCCCTTCCCCTTTCTACCTTCTAACTTTTACCTTTGCTATATGGCTCGCGATTATTATGAAATGTTAGGTGTCTCTCGTGACGCCGACAAAGAAGAAATTAAAGGCGCATACCGCCGCCTAGCCCGGAAGTATCACCCAGATGTGAACAAAGAACCGGGAGCGGAGGATCGCTTTAAGGAAATTAACCGCGCTTATGAAGTGCTTTCTGAGCCGGAAATCAGAGAGCGTTACAACCGTTTTGGTGAAGCTGGTGTATCCGGTGCTGCTGCTGCTGGCGCTGGAGGCTTCCAAGATATGAGCGATATGGGTGGCTTTGCCGATATCTTTGAAAGTATTTTCAGTGGCTTCGCAGGGGGGATGGGTGGTCCTTCTACGCAAAGACGACGCGGCGGTCCGGTGCGAGGTGATGACCTGCGGCTAGACTTGAAATTAGATTTTCGAGAAGCAGTATTTGGCGGTGAAAAAGAAATTCGCATCTCTCATCTAGAAACTTGTGATGTCTGTACCGGAACTGGTGCTAAACCAGGAACTCGACCCCGCACTTGTTCGACTTGTAGCGGTTCGGGTCAAGTACGTCGCGTCACCAGAACGCCTTTTGGCAGCTTTACTCAAGTTTCGACTTGTCCCACCTGTAATGGTACGGGGATGGTAATTGAAGATAAGTGTGATGCTTGCGACGGCAAAGGCGCAAATCAAGTAACGAAGAAACTCAAAATTACAATTCCCGCTGGGGTGGATAATGGGACGCGCTTGCGAATTTCTAATGAAGGAGATGCAGGTCAGCGCAGTGGTCCTCCGGGAGATTTGTATGTGTACTTGTTCGTCAATGAGGATGAGGAATTCCACCGAGATGGAATTAGCATTATCTCAGAAATCAAAGTTAGCTACCTCCAGGCAATTTTAGGCTGTCGTTTAGAGGTAAATACGGTAGATGGTCCAGTGGAACTGATAATTCCGGCGGGAACTCAACCGAATACGGTGATGAAGTTGGAAAGTCGCGGTGTACCACGCTTAGGAAATCCTGTAAGTCGAGGGGACCACATGCTGACGGTGTTAATTGATATTCCCACTAAGGTGATGCCAGATGAGCGAGAATTACTAGAAAAGCTAGCTAAAATTAAGGGAGACCGCACTGGTAAAGGTGGTCTAGAAGGTTTTTTGGGAAATTTGTTTAAGTAATGAGCGTATCTTCCGTCTCAACTCCCGATGCTCAACTCGATTTGCGGGGCACTCCTTGCCCCATTAATTTTGTGCGGACGAAATTACGTTTAGAACAAATGCCACAGGGAGGTTTGCTAGACGTCTGGTTAGACCCTGGAGAACCGATTGAGCAAGTTCCTGATAGTCTGACAATGGCGGGCTATCAGGTGGAACAAATTACAGATTGTGCTGGCTATTTTTCTTTGTTAGTTCGCCGTCCGGTTGCTGCCTGATGAAAGGGGAAGCTTTTTCTACCACTGGACAGTTGCTGGGTACTGTGTTAGCTGTACAAGCGAATTTTTATCGAGTGCAGCTGGATTTAGGAGACGAGGAGACAAGGGGACAAGGGGATGAGGGGGACAAGGGGGACAAGGAGAATTCTTCCCGCACTCCCCCCCTCTCCCACTCTCCCTATCCTCCCCTCCTCCTCTGCACTCGGAGAATGCGGTTAAAAAAAATTGGGCAACAGGTGATGGTGGGCGATCGCGTTCTGGTTGAAGAACCTGATTGGTCTGGTGGACGAGGGGCGATCGCTTTTGTTTTACCCCGCAATAGTGAATTAGACCGTCCGGCGATCGCTAATGTTAACCAAATTCTCCTTGTGTTTGCTGTCGCCGATCCACCTCTAGAACCTTATCAACTCAGTCGCTTTCTAATCAAGGCGGAATCTACTAGTGTGGATGTAGTTTTATGCCTAAATAAAGGCGATTTAGTTTCAACTCAGGTGCAGTCGGAAATAAGCTCACGTCTGCTTGGTTGGGGCTATCAGACGCTATTTATGAGCGTTAATAATAATATCAATATCGACAAATTACTTTACGGATTACAAGACAAAATCACCGTTTTGGCAGGACCTTCAGGAGTTGGTAAATCCAGTTTGATTAATGCGTTGATTCCCGATGCTCACTTGCGCGTGGGTGAGGTTTCTGGTAAGCTATCTCGCGGACGTCACACCACCCGCCATGTAGAATTATTTGAATTACCATTAGGTGGCTTTCTGGCAGATACTCCCGGCTTTAATCAGCCGGATATTGATTGTAGCCCGGAAGAATTAATCCGTTATTTCCCCGAAGCAAGACAGAGGTTAGCAGTTGATAGCTGTCGGTTTAGTGATTGTCTGCATCGAGACGAACCTGGTTGTGTAGTTCGGGGTAATTGGGAGCGTTATGAGCATTATCTGGAATTTTTAGAGCAAGCGATCGCTCGTCAAACTCAGATTAACCAACAAGCCGATCCAGAATCTACCCAAAAGTTAAAAACTAAAGGCAAAGGACAAACTCAGTACGAACCGAAGTTAGAAAGTAAAAAATATCGTCGTGTTTCCCGCAAAACTCAATTGCAAGAGTTGCAGGACTTGTATAAAGATGAAGAATAAAATCTAAGCAAATGTCAAGGCTAGTTACAATAGCATAAAGACAAAAAAGTGCGTAGTTTACCGCCGCAGGCATCGCTATGTCTCAATCTCTTGCCGCTGCTTCTCAAATCGATGTCATTGATAGTATAATTTTCCCACCAGGCGACATCTACAGTGACGAACCACCCTTGGAATCTGATTTACACCGCGAACAAATAGAATTACTCATCCGGCTGATCAAGTGGTGGTGGCGCGATCGCGAAAATTTCTATGCTACAGGCAACTTAACTATTTACTTCAGTCCTAACCAGAAAAAGTCAGAAGAATTTCGAGGACCTGATTTTTTTGTAGTTTTAGATACAGAAAAAAAAGACCGTAAAAGCTGGGTTGTTTGGCAAGAAGATGGCAAATACCCCAATGTGATTATAGAGATGTTATCTGATTCCACTGCCTCAGTTGATAAAGGTGTGAAAAAGCAGATATATCAAAATACATTCCGCACACCAGATTATTTCTGGTTTGACCCGGTAAGCTTGGAATTGCGAGGCTTTCATTTAGTTGATGGTCAGTATCAAGACCTTGCACCCACTCAGTCAGGTTGGTTGTGGAGTCAGCAGTTAGGGCTTTATTTGGCTGTATATTTGGGCAAATTACGCTTTTTTACACCAGATGGGCAGCTGATAATGTTGCCAGAAGACGAAGCCAACCAGCAGTTACAGCAAGTCAATCAACAACTAGAACAAGCCAATCAACAGTTAGAGCAAGAACGTCAACGCGTTGCAATGTTGGTAGAACGCTTGCGAGCCGCAGGTATTGAAGAGTGAGTAAATATAGCGGTTCTCGGTTGAGTGAGGTACATGTTCAAAAAATAAATGTAGAGACGTAGCACTGCTACGTCTCTACACCGCGTATTGCACCCAACTGAAAACCGCTATATTCACAAAAAGAGAATTTTATCTTTAACCAGGCATGGAAAAATATTGTTATGAACCAAATAATCTCTAATCAAGTCCGTTGGACAACCTCCGACTTAGAATTACTTACAACTGACGAATGGAAGCGCTATGAAATTGTTGATGGAGAGCTATTCGTGACTAGAGCACCTCACTGGAAACATCAAGGAACAGCAGGTAACGTCAACTTTGAGTTACAAATTTGGTCTCGTTCCAGTGGACTAGGAGAAACCCGTCAAACTCCTGGAATCATTTTTACAGATGCCGATAATGTCATACCCGATGTAGTTTGGATCAGTCATGAGCGGTTAGCAAAATTGCTAGATGACGAAGGACATTTGAGAGGAGCGCCAGAACTTGTTGTAGAAGTACTTTCTCCTGGAGCAACTAACGAACGTCGAGACCGAGAAGCTAAACTGAAGCTATACTCAGCAACAGGAGTTCAAGAATATTGGATTGCCAATTGGCAGTTACAGCAATTAGAAGTTTATCGCAGAGAATCTGCTCAATTGAAATTAGTAGCAACCTTGCTGGCTGATGACGAAATCACATCACCTATTTTACCAGGCTTTCGCGTTCGAGTTCAGAGCTTTTTTGTGTAGTATTAGCGATCGCACCTCAAACTCAATTTCAACTACAATTAGACCTATCGCCACTCACCCTGTAAAGTGAAAGCAGACCAATAATAAGGATTTTGCCAATTGGAGTCTTGCCATAATTTCAATTGTGCAGCACGCAAAGCAGCTGTAGGTGATTTCCCCTGCTTCAACATTTGGGTGTAAAATTCTTTCATCAATTCTGGCGCCCCCATATCATCAACTTGCCAAAGAGACACGGCAACACGTTCTGCTCCAGCATACATTAATCCTCTTGTCAAGCCTACTAATCCTTCACCGTTGACATCTTTGCCGTCACCAGTATCACAAGCACTTAGTACTACCAAATCGGCTGCAAAGTTAAGATTGAAAATGTCACCTAATCGCAAATAACCTTTATCAGCAGGTTTAGCTTGTTTGTCTAGAAACAGAGAAAGAACGATTCCTGATAATTCTGGGTTCTTTAGGTCAGCAATGCCATGAGTAGCAAAATGTAAAAAGCGATATTGAGAAAGTTGCGGATTTGTTACCCAGTTGTAGTTAGCAGCAAACCCAAAAGCGTGGAGATTATCAGAGGGTACGAGTTTTAAAATTTCCTCTGCTTCTTTACCTGTACCTTTAAGTCTTCCCCAGCCATTGCGGTTAAGATTTCTCCCCGCTTGCTTAAGTTGAGACTGTTCTACTTCACTACCAACATCATCAAGATCATTACTTGTTGATTTGCCAGTGATGCGTATATCGTTAGCTTCAAATACTGGATCGGCAAGGATTGCGAGAGTTTTCGGTGCAGTTTTGCGTCCTTTGAGTTCTTGTCTTTGGGTAGCGATCGCTGTAACCGAAGGCAAATTAACTATTTCATGATTGACTATCAAAGGTTGATAAACCTCTGTGTTGGAAATAACGCCTTTTGTAGAGACGTTCCGGTGGAACGTCTTTACGTCATTTAATGCCGCAAAAGGAATCTTCTGCAAAGCACCATCAGCGACAATCACCAAACGCTTTTTCCCCAACTTGTCAGCTACAGGTGCAAGGATGATTTGACTCAGTTTAGTTGCAGAAAAAGCCGTATTTTTCAAAGCTTGAGCTTTTTTCTCTGGTGATAAATCCTGACAGCTTGGAGATACTTCTTTTTGACATTTAATTAAAAGTCCTCTAAATTTTGTAGCTGCTTCTTCTATTTCCTTGCGTCCGGGTAGTTCGTAGGTGTCGATGGAGTTGGGAGTTACAGCCCAAAGATAGCTGCGATCATTGCCTAAAGAATACTCTAACAGCAACGTGTCTTTATCCAATTGTTGCTGAATTTGCGGTAAAGTCAGGGGTTGGGGATACTTTAGGTTGGCGTATTTCGGACTACTTTGGCGTATTTTCGTTTCCAGTTGCTTTTGTTGGCTAAGTAGTTCATCGATTTCTGTTTGGAATTTATCAGCCCTAGCTTTATAAATGGGGTTATTGATTTTTTCAATATTACTAACTATCTCTTGCCGTAGTTTTTCCTTAGTATTAATTAAATCTTTTAAGCGGCTTTCTTCTGCTAAGAGTTCCGGGTTTGCACCTTTGCGAATATTTGCGCGTGCTTCAGTTAAAAGTTCTACAAGTCCTCTAGCGCGGGAACGTTCGCTGATGTGGAGCGCTACAGCTTTACATTTATCTTTTATTGTGATGTCTTTGTTTGTATTTTGGTCTTTGGTTGCAAATTCACATATTTTTGATGGGTCTTTTTTGTGCAGTTCCATCAACAAGTCGATGTAGAATTTATAGTAGCCTTGGACTGTGGCGAAGTAGGATGTACGTAAATCTTGGCTTTGGACGTTACCGCGTATATTTTCTACGATTTTAATTGCTTCTTCGATGTTAGGAAGTGCCGCTTCAAGTTTGCCTAGTTTGCGTTGATTATTAGCGATGAAATAAAGTGTATCTGCTTCTCCTTCAATGTCTTTTAAAGTTCGTCTAATTTTTAGCGCTTCGTTCAGTGTATCTATTGCCTGTTGATGTTGTTTTTGTAAACTGTGGGTGAAACTAATGTTATTTAAACTCTGAGCTTCTAATTTGGGGACAAAAATTTGTCTATACAGGGATAGAGCCTTTTGCTGGTAATTTAATGCTTCTTTATAGTTACCTTTTGTTTGATTGATAATTCCAATTAAGTTTAAAGCGCTAGCTTCTGAATACTTATCTTCAAACTTTTGAGACAACGCTAATGAAGTTTCAGCATTTTTTAAGGCATTGGGAAAATCCTTCTGTAACTCGTAACTTCTTGCTAAACCCCCAAGTCCAAGTCTTTCAAATTGATTATTCTCTTGTTTCCGTGACAATGAGACACTTTGATTATAAGAATTAATAGCTTCTGGGTAATCTCCCTTCGTCAGATACAATTCACTCATCGCAAAAACAATTATAAGTTCATAGGACTTATCTTGTGCTTGTTGATATATCTGTCGTGCTTTTTTGTAAGTTCGGAGACTTAAATCGTAGTTACCCAAAAGTTTATAAGTAGATGCAATATTAGTCAATGTACGAGCTTCTAGATTGCGATTCTTTATGGAAATGGCAATTTCTAATGCTTGGCTGTAAATTTCTAAGGCTTTCTGTAAATCTCCTTGGGATGCATAAATATCAGCTTTTTCGTTAAGAGCATTAGCATGTGTTAGTTCATATCCAATATTTTTGGATAGTTGTATCGCTTCATTAACAAATTCTAATGCTTTGTGATTATCACCAAGAAAATTTTTGTATATATTGGCAGTCGATATCATGCTAATAGCTTCAAAGGCTGTATTACCACTTTTTTTGAAAATAACTCTTGCCTGTTGACGAATTTCTATTGATTTTTGATAATCTCCTCGTGATTTATAGACCTCAGCAATGCTAATAAGAGTTGAACCTTCAGCAATTAATAAACCTTGTTTTTCTTGAATTTCTCTGGCTTTATTTAAGTATTCAAGAGCTTTATTGTATTCGCCTGATTTATTGTAGAGAGTACCAATATCTGTTAATGTTTCTGCTTGGTCAGTTAATAAATCTTGTCTTGTTTGCTGAATTTCTAGAGCTTGCTGATAATATTTTAAGGCGATTTTAGGTTGAGCCATACTTGAATAGCTATCGCCTATTGTATTCAAAACTTTAGCTTGTTGTGGTAAATCTTTTAATATATCACGGTAAATTTGCAATGCTTGATTGAGTGGTTCGATAGTCTTTGGTATCTCACTTAATTCAATGTATGTATTAGCAATACCTTTTAAGACTATAGCTACAATATCAAATCTTTTTTCTGTTCGAGAAATTGACTCAGCTTGCTTTAAAAGAGTGAGAGCTTCTCGTCCTTTACCTATAAAATTGTAAGATCCAGCAATACCAATTAATGCTAATACTTCAAGCAAAGGTTGTTTCACTTCACGCGAGATATTGAGAGATTTATTGAAATACTCTATTGCTTCTAGATTTTCTGAACGAATGGCATATGCTGTGCCAATACTTTGATATATGAATGCTTCCTCTTTGCGTAATCCCAAGTCTTGAACAATTTTCAACGCTTGTTTATATTTTTCTAATGCCTGTTGATATCCTTCCTTAGTTCCTTTTTTATCTAACTCCTGTGCTTCTTGATATAACTTGACTCCCTCTTGATATCGCTGTTGCTTATCTGGACTCAGGGGAACTGAGGGATTTGTCGCTGGTTGCTGTGCGATTTTCAACCCATAACTCCCGACACTAGCGACTGTTGACTCCGATAGCAAAAGCAGAGAGGAAAATAAAGCTACAGCACGATAAGTCCACATAGGAAGCCTTTGCCCTACCTGTTAAGGTTTATTTGGATTAATCATACGTGATTATACTGGTTTTTGATATTTACAATTTAATATACTTCTAAAGGTTTCCAGGTTATGCAAAAACCTAACCTTTACTTGTAGCGAGAGAAAATTAGCTATCAGAAAACGCCAAATCCCTGATATATAGGAATAATATAGGGGTTCTCGGTTGGGTTCGGCGCTCGCATTTGTTATTTCGGCGCTCGCATTTGTTATATCGGCGTACCCATTTGTTATTTTGGCGTACCCATTTGTTATTTTGGCGTACCCATTTGTTATTTTGGCGTACCCATTTGTTATATCGGCGTACCCATTTGTTATTTTGGCGTACCCATTTGTTATTTTGGCGTACCCATTTGTTATTTTGGCGTACCCATTTGTTATATCGGCGTACCCATTTGTTATTTTGGCGTACCCATTTGTTATATCGGCGTACCCATTTGTTATTTCGGCGAACTCATTTGTTATTTCGGCGTACCCATTTGTTATTTCGGCGTATGGTCGCACCTTTGTCAAAATTGACCGATGGTTTCCTAGCTCTAAGCGATGTGGACATTGTGGTTACATCGTTGATAAGTTGCCTCTAAATATCAGAGAGTGGGATTGTCCTAAGTGCGGTACCCATCACGACAGAGATGTAAATGCTGCTAAAAATATTCTTGCCGCAGGGCTTGCGGTTAATGTCTGTGGAGCGACCATAAGACCCGAACAGAATAAATCTGTTAAGGCTGGTGCTATGAAGCAGAAACCTAATTCGTGAGTGTTAGGAATCCCCGACCGAATCGGCGCGGGGAGGATGTCAAGCTATTGAGATACAGTCGGTTCCTTAGTAGCTGGTGAAGCTTGCAAGACACGTCCATCTAACTTGGTAGCCACATCCTTCAGAGACACCGAAGGTTTATTCCCAGTTAAATATACAACCGCTGTCATAACACCAACGCTACTACGGCGAAAGCTGACGACATCAAAATTTACAGGCGTTTCTTGGATTGACGCGTCTAAGGAAAAACCCGTAGAGGACTGTGCCAAATTATTTAAATCTGGAAGCGACTTGTACTTTAACACCTTCACTTCTTGACTTGATGGTAATTTCTGCGCCAGTTTTCTTATCTGTTGCTCAAACTCTGGTTGCCGCGCTTTTTCTAGAGCAGCATCGAATTGACCTTGTTGAGCCTGATTTGGTAGCATACCCGTAAAGCCAATGACAACTTCCATCTTTTGCGGTTCTACAAAGGCAAAGAAGTTATCTGACGGTACATTCTCTTTGAGCAGCAACTGCTTGAAAGGTTCTAATTTAGCAATAATTTCCGCCTTCATACTAGGTGGAAGTTCTTGAAACCCTGCTGGCAAGTCTTCTAGTGTCAGTGCTGTCGTCTTTTTTGCAGGTTGTTCTAAAACGGGTTGCTTAACTTCAGTAGGCAAAGGAGCTGCTTGCGAAACAGAGGCTGCCAAAATAGTACTGGTCAAAACAGATAAGACAAAAGCGAGTTGCTGTTTCACTGGAAGAAATTTCCTTTTTTGTGAGGGAGTGTCTCTAATTAAGATAAACGAACATTTTCGCGTCTGGAGTAGCATCGGTTAAAAACAAATACCAAACACTGCTACGCTGCTGATAAAGTCTTAAAATATTCTTAAATTCTGCCCAATCTCTCTACCTTCAACTTACACGTATTACCCCGGAATTACTATGGCTATCGGCTACGTTGCGCTTGTACTTCATGCACACCTGCCCTTCGTTCGTCACCCTGAAAGTGACTATGTGCTGGAGGAAGAATGGCTTTATGAAGCCATTACGGAAACATACATCCCTTTACTGAAAGTATTTGAAGGATTAAAGCGAGACGGCATCGACTTTAAAATCACGATGAGCATGACACCCCCTTTGGTGTCGATGCTGCGTGATCCGCTGCTGCAAGAACGCTATGACGCACACTTAACTCAACTAGAAAAACTTATAGGACTTGAAGCAGAGCATAATGCCAACAACGGGCATATGCGCTATTTAGCCGAGCATTACGCTACCGAATTCAACGAAGCGCGTCAGATATGGGAACGCTACAAAGGCGATTTGGTAACAGCTTTTAAGCAGTTTCAAGATTCTAACAACCTAGAAATTATAACATGCGGCGCGACTCACGGCTATCTTCCGCTGATGAAAATGTATCCGGAGGCTGTGTGGGCGCAAATTCAGGTAGCTTGCGAACATTACGAGCAAACTTTTGGACGCCGACCCAGAGGTATTTGGTTGCCGGAATGCGCTTACTATGAAGGTTTGGAGCGAATGCTGGCTGATGCGGGGTTGCGCTATTTCCTCACCGATGGGCATGGGATTCTTTACGCTCGTCCCCGTCCCCGCTTTGGTAGCTATGCGCCCATTTTTACCGAAACTGGTGTAGCTGTCTTTGGACGAGATCATGAATCTTCGCAGCAGGTATGGTCATCTGAGGTGGGGTATCCTGGTGCGGCTGAATACCGCGAATTTTACAAAGATTTGGGCTGGGAAGCTGAATATGAGTATATTAAGCCTTACATCATGCCCAATGGTCAGCGTAAAAACACGGGCATTAAGTATCATAAGATTACCGGACGTGGTTTAGGATTGTCTGATAAGGCGCTTTACGATCCATACTGGGCGAAGGAAAAAGCAGCAGAACACGCTGCAAATTTTATGTATAATCGCGAACGGCAAGCTGAACATCTTCATAATTTAATGCAGCGATCGCCAATTATCGTATCACCTTACGATGCCGAGTTATTTGGTCATTGGTGGTATGAGGGACCTTGGTTCATTGATTATTTTTTCCGCAAGTCATGGCATGACCAAAAAACCTATGCAATGACGCATTTGGCAGATTATTTGAAGGCAGAACCGAATCAACAAGTTTGTCGTCCTTCGCAGTCGAGTTGGGGTTACAAAGGATTTCACGAGTATTGGTTAAACGAGACGAATGCGTGGATTTACCCACATTTGCACAAAGCAACTGAGCGGATGATTGAGTTAGGACGATTGGAACCGGCTGATGAGTTGCAGTGGAAAGCACTGAACCAAGCAGCACGGGAATTGCTGTTAGCGCAATCTTCGGATTGGGCATTTATTATGCGGACGGGAACAATGGTACCTTATGCAGTGAGAAGGACGCGATCGCACTTAATGCGCTTTAATAAGTTGTATGAAGACATCAAAATCGGTAAAGTTGACAGCGGTTGGTTAGAAAAAGTTGAGTTGATGGACAATATCTTCCCAGAAATTAACTATCGCGTTTATCGTCCGTTGTAGTATTGCAGTTATACCCTAAGCTTTTCACTTGAATTGAGATCCCCGACTTCGCATAAGTTGTCGGGGATTTTGTTTCTTACTTGCTTTAGAAAATTGGCTAAAAACCAATACAGTTCAGTTAAGAACATAAATCAATTACCACAAACAAAACAGATCGACTTTTTGGAGGGGGTTTGGGGGACGCAACCGTCCCCCAATTGGGGGTTTGGGGGAGAATCCCCCAAGTCTTGGTTCTCAACAGAATATATAAGTTAAAAACCTTAACTGAACCGTATTGGGCTAAAAACGCTATAAAGAAAGCAATACTCACGTCCCTAGCTTTGATAAGGAGTAAAAACTATGTCTATGTCTTGGCAAGAATTACGCAAAGAAGCATATGGCTTATCGGTGAGCGACAGATTAGCCTTAGTAGAAGCAATTATTCGATCGCTTCAAAATGAACTCAGACCCCGAACACCATTGCCAGAAGGATTAGTAAATGAGATGATTGGGCTAGCGAAAATAGATGCCCCATCGCCAACTGATGGTGAAGTTGAGGGTATGTTAGAAGAACGCTTGAAGGAAAAATACCTGAAATGAGGGTACTGTTAGACACCAACATTATGCTGGATAGCTTTTTAGAACGAGAGCCATTTGTGAGGGATGCCAAAGCTTTATTAGAAGCTATCCAAAGTCAGAGAATTGAGGGGTATGTTACCGCAACAACTCTAACCGACATTTTTTACATTGTCAGAAGGCAGACACGAAGCCTTGAACGTGCTAAACGAGCAGTTTCGACAACTCTGACATTGATGCAAGTCTGTACAGTTGACCGCAGTATTTTGGAGGCAGCAATTTCATCGAGCTTACCGGATTTTGAAGATGCGGTACAGTTAGCTTGTGCAATTTCTGAAAATCTTAACGCGATTATTACCCGTGATCCGAAAGGTTTTGCTGGCGCTACTGTAGCGATTTTATCAGCAAGTGAGTTTCTTTTTCGTTTGTCCTCAGACTCTTAAAAATTTGGTACTATAAGCGTAAATACTTATAATTCTCACTACACATCCGCCTGACCATGAAAATATATTAAATTGGAAGTCCGTACATACGGACTTTATTTATATAGTCGCGAATTTTCATCGCCTCGATATCACCGCATGACTCAAATTGTCTGGATTGCAAGACACGCTAACCGTATCGATTTTGTCAACCCTGATTGGTTTCTCACCGCTGAACGACGTTACGATCCACCATTGTCTGATGATGGTATGATGCAGGCACGGCAGCTAGCTAAACGACTGAAGCAGGAAAAAATTAAACATATTTTCGCTTCTCCCTTTTTGCGAACAGTCCAAACGGCAAACGCAGTTGCAGAAGTTCTTGATTTGCCAATTAAATTAGAAACGGGTTTGAGTGAGTGGCTAAATCCAGATTGGATGACAGAAGAACCGGTAAAACTGCCAACTCGACTCCTAGCAGAATTATTCCCCAGAATTGACGTTAGTTATACTCCGCGCATTGCTGCCAAATATCCAGAAACTCGCGAGCAAGTGCGATGGCGTTCGGGACAAACTGCCAGATGTTTATCTACAGAATACCTTCCAGAGCATATCTTACTTGTGGCACATGGCGCATCTGTATTGGGTGCGGCGATGGGTTTAGTCGGTGAGATTGCCAAAACAGAGGTGAAAGCTTCGCTTTGTTCGTTGGTGAAAGTGGTGCGTTCTGAACCTGAATGGTTGCTCGAACTAAAAGGAGATACTTCCCATTTAAGTGAGATAGAAGAGGTAATCAGGTTTAATTAGATTGGGGAATGGGGCTTTTTTAAGAGGGGGAAAGGGGGAAAAGAGAAACCTAATGCCCATTGCCCATTGCCCAATTACCAATCAATCTAAAACCTAAAATCGGTATGACATTATTATTAGCTGGGGACATTGGTGGGACAAAAACGATTTTGCGACTGGTGAAAGCGTCAGATTCATCAGAATTGCATACTATTTCTGAGGAACGTTACCGCAGTGGTGATTTTCCTGATTTGGTGCCGATGGTAAAGCAGTTTTTGGCTTCATCGAATACATCGACGCCAGAAAAGGCTTGTTTTGCGATCGCAGGTCCTGTGGTCAACAATACTGCAAAGTTGACCAATTTAGCTTGGTTCTTGGATATCCAACGTTTAGAACAAGAATTGGATATCGCTAATATTTCTCTCATCAATGATTTTGCGGCGGTTGGTTATGGCATTCTGGGTTTAAATAAACAAGACTTGCACACTTTGCAAGTTGGTAAATTTCAACCAACGGCACCCATTGCGATTATTGGTGCTGGTACCGGTTTAGGGCAAGGTTTTTTAATGAAGCAAGGAGATAAATATCAAGTCTTTCCTTCTGAAGGTGGACATGCTGATTTTGCTCCTCGTACTGAGTTAGAGTTTCAACTTATGAAACACTTGCTGATTAAACACGATATCCAGCGGGTTTCCGTGGAGAGGGTAGTTTCTGGTCAAGGGATTGTAGCAATTTATCAATTTTTGCGCGATCGCAAAATAGACCGGGAATCACCAGACATTGCTAAAATTGTCAGAACTTGGGAGCAAGAAGTAGGACAACAAGAGAAAAGTGTCGATCCTGGGGCAGCGATTGGGAATGCGGCATTACAAGGAAGCGATCGCTTGTCGGAGCAAACTATGCAAATATTTGTGGAAGCTTACGGCGCAGAAGCTGGTAATCTAGCACTGAAACTCTTGCCATACGGAGGTTTATACGTTGCTGGTGGCATTGCAACCAAAATTCTCCCCTTACTTCAACAAGACAGGTTTTTGTTGACCTTCACCCAAAAAGGCAGAATGCGGAGCATCCTCGAAGATATACCGGTGCATATTGTTGTTAATCAATATGTGGGTTTAATCGGTGCGGCTTTGCACGCGGCTAGGTTATAACAGCTGGCAGCATAAGTAGTATTAGCATCTCCAAAAGCAACAACTATGACAATGAAAGTTTTCTTGCCATTAATCGCTGCCGCAACTTTTGTCAGTAGTACATATACCATAGTTGAAGCGCGTAAACCTCAACTTCCGGTTTCTCAAGGGCAAACAGCTGATTCTCAGGTATCGCAATGGAAATTATTCACCGCACCAGATGGACGATTTAGCGTTTTGATGCCAGGAATGCCTAAAAGAGTTACCCAAACTCAAAAAACATTCATGGGAGAAATTAACTTAGAAGTTTTTCTGGGTCAACCTCCAAAACAAGAAGTAGCATATGTAGTTGCTTTTAATGACTTTCCCCATAGTTATGGTCAAATGACCAATCCTCAAGAAATCCTCAATAATGCCCAAGAAATGGCTTTAAAGACTACGCAAAGTAATTTAATTGGAGCGCGAGATATTCGTAGTTCTAACGGTCATCCAGGGAAAGAAATTGAGTATATAAATTCTGGTGGCAAAATTACTAGAAATAGAATGTATTTCGCTGAGGGACGCTTGTATCAAGTGATGGTGATCACAACTAAAAAGCAGCAAAAGTCTTTAGCAAAAAGCATTACGGGGTATTTAAATTCCTTTAATGTAGTATTGCAAAAGTGAAATAAATTGCAACCCTCGTAGAGACGTTCCGGCGGAACGTCTCTACAATATACAATATATGTGGAATCATCCGGACATGATATAACAGGGCAAATTAAAATTAGAAATTAATCAGCAGAGGTAAATTATGAGCGAATTACAGACAAAATTACCAACTGATATTTGGGTTACAGCCACTTGGGATGAATATATTCAAGCAATTGAAAATCCAGCTTACGAAAAAGCTAAAGGCTACTACCACAATGGACAAATGAGGATTGAAATGGCACCACTCGGTCACGATCATGCTTGCGACAATACAATTATAACCTTTGGTGTGAACCTTTTCTGCGGTATCAAAGGCATTCCTGTGAAAGGTTTAACTAACTGTACCTACCGCAAAACAGGCTTAAAAGATGCTCAACCTGATGTATCTTACTACATTGGTGAAAGCGCTGATGTCATTCCTTATGGAACTTCAATTATTAGTTTAGATATATATTCAGCGCCGACTTTAGTAATAGAAGTTGCTAATTCCTCCCTTGCTGATGATAAAGGTGAAAAACGGCTGTTGTATGAGGATTTAGGAGTAGCAGAATACTGGATTCTCGATGTGCAAAATGTCCAAGTTATTGCTTTTGCTATCGAAAATAATGGTAGTAGACGAATTACTGAATCTCTGGTACTACCTGGATTGGAAATTTCCCTATTAAATGATGCTTTGCGGCGTACTCGTCAAATGAATCAAAGTCTAGTATGTGCTTGGTTATTAAGTGAATTTCAGAAATAATAAATTCGCAATGGTCGTACAGACGTTCCGGCGGAACGTCTCTACAGAATGTGTGATTTGCGCTGCGATGATATTACTTACTTGAAAATTAGATCCAAGCGTTGCTGTGATGCTTTCAATGCTTCTTGGGGTGAACTTTTACCCAGCATGACAGATTCTATCCCTCGACCTAAAGATTCGGAAACTCGATTATAACCGGAAAAAATGGGACGCGATCGCCCATATTGAGCCTGATCCAAAAATACTTTCATTGCTGGCTGTTTTTTGACAAATTCCTGATATTTTGCACTTTGACGCGATTTCAAATTCATCGGTAAATAACCTGTTCCCATTGCCCACTCTGTCTGAAACTCTTCACTCAAAACATACTCGATAAATTTAAACGCGGCTTTCTCTTGCTCTGGCGTGGTCTTAAAAACGAACAGATTCTCACCGCCAATGTTCGTAGCAGGGCGTTGCGCGACGGGAATGGGAAAAACGCCAAAATCAATATTAGATGCCTTAAATTGCCCTAAAGTCCAGCTTCCAGTCAATTGCATCGCCACTTTACCAGCAACTAAGCCGTCTGTCTCATAACCGCGTTCTGCACCAGATAATATGGCTGAACCGTCAGTAATTAAATCACGCCAAAATTGCAAACCTGCGATCGCCCCTTTATTCTCCGTCAAATCAATTGCTGCCGCATTTTGAGAATCACCACCAACCAATTCACCCCCAGCACTCCACATAAACGGCAACCAAACAAACACCGTAAATTCACCTTTTCCCAAAGGTAATAACATACCATATTGATCTATCTTGCCATCACCGTTTTTATCAATAGTTAATTTCTTCGCAACTTGCCGGAACTCTTCCCAAGTCTTGGGTAACTCCGTAATCCCCGCTGCTTTGAACAAACTCGGACGGTAAAAAACGCCAACACTATTAGTACCAAAAGGCACAGACCAAATCTTGCCGTTGAGTTCCATCGTGGCAAACAAAGCCGGGTCAATTTCGTTTTTTACCGCTGAAGTTTCCAGCATTTCATCCAAAGGTAAAAGCGCATCCAGTTCAACTAATTGACCGGCAATTGTCGGATTAAACCACAACAAATCGGGTGTGGCATTTCCCACCACAGCAGCCAAAATCTTCGGCATTTGTTGATCTGATTGTCCGGCATAAAGCGAATGGACTTGAATATCAGGATGACGTTGATTAAACTTATCTACTAGCTTTTGCAACACATCTCGATTTTGCGCTGGATTCGCTCCTTGCCATAATGTGACATGGACGACTTTCTGCTGAGTCAGGTTTCGAGAATTAATTTGACATCCCGTTAAACTGAGAACCGCTAGGAGTAAAATTAGTAAACGGACGGTTCTCTTGAAAATAAAGGCTGGGAAAGACACAATTTTATGGTTTTTGATGTGACGCGATCGCATGGCAAACTTATTATAATAAAACTTCTCTTTTTAATCTTCTTTGCGCCTCTGCTAAGAGTGCGTGAGACAAAATAATAAAGTCTAGCGTATTAACACAAGTTTAGATTATGGCAGGACATAGTAAATGGGCAAATATTAAACGCCAGAAAGCAGTAGTAGACGCAAAAAGGGGTAAAACCTTTACTCAGGTGTCACGAGCGATTATAGTAGCTGCGAGGAGCGGTGTACCAGATCCGGCTCTGAATTTTCAACTCCGCACAGCGATTGACAAAGCGAAAGCTGCGGGTATACCTAATGAAAACATAGAACGAGCGATCGCGAAAGGTGGAGGTAATTTCGGCGGAGATAACACCAGTTTAGAAGAAATTCGTTACGAAGGTTATGGTTCTGGAGGTGTCGCAATCTTAATTGAAGCTCTCACAGATAATCGTAACCGTACAGCCGCAGACTTACGCGTAGCTTTTAGTAAAAATGGCGGAAATTTGGGTGAAACAGGTTGCGTTAGCTGGATGTTTGAGCAAAAAGGCGTGTGTGTGGTACAAAATGTAGTTGATGAAGAACAGCTTTTAGAAGCATCTCTCGAAGCCGATGCTGAGTCTTATGAGATGACTGAAGATGAAGTGGTGGAGGTGTTTACCCAGGTAGCAAATTTAGAGAATCTCAGTCAAACCTTGAAAGCAAAAGGTTTTCAAGTAACGGATGTAGAATTGCGCTGGATTCCCAGTAATATTGTAGATGTTACCGAGCCAGATCAAGCGCGATCGCTTCTCAAATTAATTGATACTTTAGAAGGCTTGGATGATGTTCAAAATGTCACTGCTAACTTTGATATGGCAGAGCAACTTATGGCTGCCAGCATGACTTAGTGTATTGTTTACAGGTGCATCTATGGCAGACATTAGGCGTCAATAACACCTATTTTCTACAAGATAAAATATATATCTGTTGTCATCAAGTCCTCCATCATATAACATCCAAAACTTTTATGAAAGCCATCCAAGCTACAGGAAAAATCGATGCTGAAGGTCAATTATTTTTAGATCACCCCATTGAAGGAACTGCACCTAGTTCGGTGCGAGTGATTATTTTATTTGCAGAATCAGAAGCTGATGCCACTGAATTTTGGCAAAATATTAGTGAATATGAACAGCGTCATCTGATGTCACCAAAACAATTAGAACAACAATTAAAACAGGCATTGACTGAGGCTGGCTATGATTCTAGAGAGAAAATTATTGACCTTGTGCAAGAGGTTAAAAGAGAAATAGTAGCAGAACGCCAACAGCAACAAGATTAGATTAGATTAGATGAAATGACAACAATTCCTAATTTGATTTTTTTAGATACTAATGTTTATCTGATTGGTGTAGTTGAGCAAGAATGCGCTGAATGTCAGATTTTAAAATGGTTAGGCTGGGAAACTCAAGCCAATGAGGGAGTTGAAGTGGTGATTTCCGAGGAGTTAATTGACCAAATTTCTAGAGTTGCGAAAAGGTTAAAGAATAAGGATTGGGCAGGTGAAATCATTGGACGGATTTGGCAGAAGTTGCAAGCTCGTTATGTTCAAATTGATGATTCTGCCTTGGCTATAATTGAATCACAAGGAGTTATTCCGCGTGAAGATTTGGGGGTTTATTTAACGGCAAAAGAAGGTCAAGCTCAATGTTTTGTCTCGGCTAATCATAAGCTAATTCGGATTTTAGCTCAAGAAACAGGAGAGTTTGAATGTTTGACTCCATCTGAATTTGTGAGTAAGTATTTAACATGAATAGTATTCCTAAGGGCGATCGCTACTTGCGAAGCGCTAGCTGTTTTTGTCAAAATGAAGAAAGATGAATAATCTTATTGTTTCTTTAAATTTTCTTAACAATGGCGCTGACTCAAACCCTTCCCCCAACCCAAATACCCACAGAAAACCAGGGATATGAATATGATTTAGTGATTGTCGGTGGCGGTATAATTGGCTTAACCCTAGCCGCTGCGTTGAAAGATTCCGCCTTGAGTGTGCTGCTAATTGAAGCGAGAGTGGAATCAGCAGCAGTTGCCAAAGGACAAGCTTACGCGGTTCACATGCTTTCAGCCCTAATTTACCAAGGAATTGGTATTTGGGAGAAAATATTGCCTCAAATTGCCACTTATCGCCGTGTTCGCCTTTCTGATGCCGATTACCCAAATGTGGTAGAATTTGCCACAACCGATATCGGGACTTCAGATTTAGGTTATGTGGCAGAACATCAAGCATTGTTGCAGCCATTGCAAGAGTTTGTCAAAGAATGCCCAAACGTAACTTACCTATGTCCGGCAGAAGTGGTAAACACTCAATATCAGCAAAATGTAGTCGCGATTGACATCAAAATTGCTGGAGAATTGCGGACAATACGTAGTAAATTATTAGTTGCAGCTGATGGAGCGCGATCGCGTATTCGAGAAGCCGCAAAAATCAAAACTCATGGCTGGAAATATTGGCAATCATGTATTGTCGCATTTGTCAAGCCAGAAAAACCGCATAATGACACCGCTTACGAAAGATTTTGGTCAAGTGGTCCCTTTGCGATTTTACCTTTAACGGGGAACCGCTGTAGAATTGTTTGGACTGCACCCCACGAAGAAGCAAAAGCTTTGTGTGCCTTAGATGACGAGCAATTTTTAAAAGAACTAACTCAGCGTTATGGCAATGAAATGGGTAAGTTAGAATTATTAGGTTCACGCTTTGTTTTTCAAGTGCAACTGATGCAAAGTTCGCGCTATGTTCTGCCTAGATTAGCATTAATTGGTGATGCGGCGCATAATTGTCATCCCGTCGGTGGACAAGGTTTAAATCTCGGCATTCGTGATGCAGCAGCGTTAGCGCAAATATTAGAAGAAGCGAAAGCAACAAATCAAGATATCGGCGACATTCGTATTTTGAAACGCTATCAAAGTTGGCGTCAGCGAGAAAACCTGACAATTTTAGGTTTCACTGATTTGTTAGATCGAGTGTTTTCTAACAACTTCTTACCAATAGTTTTAGTTCGTCGCTTCGGTTTATTGACTATGCAGAAAGTACCTTTGCTAAAAATATTCGCTCTCAAGTTAATGATTGGCATGAAAGGACGTACACCTAAATTAGCCCAACGCTAAAACTAGTAGTCTGTCAAGAACTAATTGACGGATAGTTTCGCTATAGAGACGGCGATTCCCTTGCGTCTCTCTAACCGTCAAAATAAATTTGACAGACCACTAGATTTAAACCTAAAACACTCTCTTGGTTCGTAGTGAGCGGTTTACCGCTCAAATCAAGCATTTTAACGGCTTAAGCCGTTACTACGTTAACGAGTGTTGCGTACACCAAGTATTTTTGCCCTTTTCCCTTCTTCATGAACCTGTATCACTGATAGCTGAGTAAGTTACTCAGACAAAATAAAAAGTCTAAAAAAATTAAGAATTGGTGATTGTGTCCACTAGTAGTGTTAAAGTTTCAAGAAATTCATCTGAAATTTTCAGCCGGTATCAATGCTGAAGAACTTACAGAAAAGACAAATTTATCTAATTGCCGGTGCAGGACTGTGTGCCTTTTTGGCTGGTGCGATGGTTAGCGCTCCGGAGATCGGAAAATCTGTGGGACAATGGATAAAACTGTCCAAAAGTCCACCGGAACAGATATCTGAAGCAAGCAAAGCCAAATCAGTAGTCCTACCGTTGGTGTCACAATCGGCACAACAACGAGCAGGAAAACTAGAAGCGATCGCCAAAGACTCAAAATCCCTAGATAGAAATCGCGCTCGTTACCTATTGGCAAGTGATTTGATTGAAAGCAAAGACGCAAAAAAAGCGCTATCGTTACTGGAAGGACTGGAAAATGATTATCCACTACTAGCACCCTATGTTTTGCTCAAACAAGCACAGGCACAGGATTTATTAGGTAAAGACGGTAATGCCTCAGATATTAGGCGAAAAGTGTTGAAGCAGTATCCCACATCTGCTGCGACAGCTAAAGCGATGTATCTGATTGCCCAACCGGAAACTCAACAAGCTGCCATCGCTCAATTTCCTTCCCATCCCCTAACTTGGGAAATCATTCGCAAGCGGTTAGTAGAAAATCCCAATCAACCCAAATTGCAATTAATTCTGGCAAAATATACTTTTGACCAACCAGGAATAATTAGCGTGTTGGATCGGTTAGTTAGTAACTCCACAGATCCGACACAGGTGGAAGCTGAAACTTCCCTCAAACCAGAAGACTGGGAAATAATTGGTACAGCTTACTGGGAAAACAACGAATTTACCAAAGCAGCAGCAGCTTATGCCAAAGCAAGCAAAACACCCCGCAACCTCTACCGCACTGCACGGGGATTGCAGGTAAGTGGACAAAAAGAGCAAGCGCAAGCTATTTATCAGCAACTGGTACAGCAATTTCCCGAAGCGACAGAAACCGGTACTGCTTTGATGCGTCAAGCCGAAATGGTAAAATCATCAAAAGATGCTTTACCATATCTTGACCAGGTAATTGCTAAATTTCCAGATAAAGCTGGTGCCGCACTCATAGAAAAAGCGAAAATTCTTGACAAAAATGATAGCAAAGCAGCAGAAAAGGCACGGCAATTACTGATAACCAAATATGCCAATTCTGAACAAGCGGCAGAATATCGCTGGAAAATAGCCCTAGATAAAGCTGCATCAAAAGATTACAAAGCTGCATGGCAATGGGCAGAACCAATTACTACCAACAACCCAGATAGTATTTTGGCACCAAGAGCCGGCTTTTGGGTAGGTAAATGGGCTACTAAATTAGGCAAACAGCAAGAAGCCAAAGCCGCGTATGAGTATGCGATCGCGAAATATCCATACTCTTATTATGCATGGCGATCGGCAGCACTTCTAGGGCTAAATGTCGGCAACTTTAATAATGTCCGTCAGCTAAATCCGGAAGTAGTTTTATTAGGGCGCCCAGTACCTCCCGCAGGTTCCCAAACCTTCAAAGAATTATACCTGTTAGGTGAAGACCGTGACGCCTGGTTGCAATGGCAAACAGAATTTGTGAACAAAATGCAACCAACCGTAGCAGAACAATTTACAGAAGGTTTGATGCGGTTAGCACAAGGAGATAATCTAATAGGAATTGATAAAATTTCTAAATTAGAAGACCGAGAAAAACCAGATGAACTTGCTCAATATCAAGCTCTCAAACAACAGATTACCTACTGGCAAGCTCGTTATCCTTTTCCCTATCTCAACGAGATTGAAAAGTGGTCGCAACAGCAGAAAATTAATCCTTTGTTGGTGACTGCTGTGATGCGTCAAGAGTCTCGGTTTCAGCCAAAAGTTAAATCTACCGCTGGTGCTACTGGTTTGATGCAAGTTTTACCAAGTACAGCCAAATGGATTGCACCACAAATCAAGATGGATGCTCAAAAAATTGACTTGGAAAATCCGAGTGAAAACATCATGTATGGTACTTGGTATTTGGATCATACCCATGAGCAATATCAGAATAACTCACTGTTAGCGATCGCTTCTTATAATGCAGGTCCTGGTAACGTCAGCAAATGGTTACAAACTTTATCAAAAGACGATCCAGATGAATTTGTCGAAGCAATTCCCTTTGACGAAACTAAAAATTACGTGCGTCAAGTATTTGGTAACTACTGGAATTATCTGAGACTTTACAACCCTGAAGTTTCTGCCATAGTGACAAAATACTCAGCCGCACATCCGGAATTACCGAAGTAAGGGATGGGGGGGGAGTGGGGGACAAGGAGGAAATTTCTCTTTCTTGTCTTGCCGTTTCCCCTTCCTACCCTGCTAGGACTTACGCATTTCGGACTTTCTGCTGCATCCTCTGCGGTTATTTTTTTTCATACTTTGGCGTAAGTCCTGATTACTTAGTACAGTCCACCATAAATAAGATACGGAATTCACTTTTGGAATGAGCAGCGTCTAGTGCGATCACAATTTTTATTTCCGACCCCTTTTTGAGGTGACGTGTACTTAGCCTGGATTTCTCACTTCTGAGAAAAAATAATCTAAACTGCTGGAATACTTGTGAATATACATTTTGGCAGTTTTTGACCCCTCTTTACTCACAAAGGATGAGAAAAGAGGGTTTAATATACGCCTAGGAACTGCTTAATTGCATCTTTTGATAGATGCCTAAATATGAAAAATTTTTAACTATAGTAAAAGTTAGTAAAAAGCTAACTAAAGAAAATTGCAATACATAACTTGAATTACAACATTGATGGAGTATGATGCGCTTAAATAAACTTATCCTCGGATGTGCTTCAACAGGAGCAAAATTCACTCCACTCAACCATCGTTCTACTGGTGATTCGTATTTTGATAACATTTGTTGGGGTGCAGATATTCCAATCAATAAAGACGATATAGAATCAGAACTCAATATTATATACGCTCTAGGCTGTCGATATTATCACTATCATGCTCGTAATGCGGAAACAAGTGAACAAACTACAGATAATGTAGTCTACCAAGAGATAAGCCAGCTTATTCAGTCAAAATTTCCAGATATGATCATCAGCTTTGGGGGAAGCCGAAATGGGAAAGAAGTCATGGACAATATTGATGAATTCGGCGAATGGGAAAGAGTAAGTTAATGTGCACTTCCTTTACATTTAGGTGGTGCACATTTTGTTACGATACAAGCAGCAATCGAGCTTCAAATTATCTGCGAAATTGAGCGAAACACAAAGCCTTTGTGTCAAGAAGACATTGAAAGTACTGGGTTCCTTAGAACAATAAAAACTTATAGTCCGTCAGACACAGACCAAAAAGTCACTTTAGAGACAAACTCCACATCGAAAGGTGCAAACTACGGCTCTTCGTCTCCTAAAGTTCAGTTTGATACTTATAGTGAGACGATCCATTGGAGAAATAAACTGAGTCTGTTGCATGAGGTTGAGTGGACTCAGTTCAATCGTAGTTATGCAATGACAAGGCTTGCTATCGAACATCCCCAACTTGGGTTAAGTAGTTCTGGGCAAATTAATATCACATTGTTATTTGGATTTTCGCCACGTCTTCCCTTTCCAACTACGTATGATGAGTTTAAAAAAGTTGTGAATGCCGCTAAACGGCTTGAATATGACGTTAATGGAAAAGAATTGAAGAGGCAGATCAGTATTACAGTTGGAGCTGCTGTAATGCCAAATCAAGCTAGTGAGAACTTTACTGAGTTAGACATTGGATCATTTCGTGGAGAAAAGATGTGTGCACTTCGGCGGCTTGCAGCTTATGCGGCCCAACCTGATAGCAATGTAGATGTTCTCAGAACTGGAATGGAGGATACCCCATACGAAGTGACTGCGGATGGATGTATCGTTCGGACAAATAACGTTAGGTTGGTACAAATTGTGAGTTCAGAACTAAAAAGACATGGAGTTGAAATTGAAACAGATCTGGGTGGAGTTCGTGATCGATTGGGACTTACAATTGTTAATGAAGCATACTTAGAATTGCTGAAAAGTAGATTCGGCGTTGCATAATAGAGGGATGGTTTGAGGTGTTCTTTTGATTATTACTTCATTATTTTAAGTATAGCGAAATACTTATATTTGAGTGATTCATCCCGCCTTTATCCAACACCAATTTTTGATTGACTGACGGTATAAAGCTGAATGTGCGAGTATTGAAATACCGAACCCTAAGATGAAATTAGTAAAATCACATAATCCCAATTTTCGTTGGGTTGTGCTTACCGTTGCGACTGTTGCACAAGCGACCGCGTGCTTTCTGGTTCAAGGACTTGGTGCTTTTGCAGGCTATATGCAAGAAGCACTTAGATTGAACGCTTTTGAGATTGGGTTACTCGTTTCAGCCGCACAACTTTTCCCAGTTATAGGATTGCTAGTTGCTGGCGAACTGCTTGACCGCTTTAACGAACGACTGATCGTTGGGGTTGGGTCATTGATCGTTGCTGCTGCTCTTTTTGGTTCATCCTATGCTACGAATTACAGAGAGCTTCTTGGCTGGCTTGTGATCGTAGGCATAGGCTATAGCACTGCACAACCGGGTGGAAGCAAGTCGGTATCGGAATGGTTCTCGAAGTCGCAACGTGGATTTGCGATGGGTATTCGTCAAGCTGGTCTACCTCTGGGTGGTGCGATCGCAGCGGCAAGTCTACCACTAGTAGCGGCAAATTATGGGTGGCGTGCGGCTTTCCTTGTTGGTTCTGGTGTTGCGTTCATTGGTGGTATCTTATTTATCATTGTTTACAGGGCACCAATTGTTAATACACATAACCGAAGGGCAGTATCAATTAAAGCTGCATTGCATAATCGACTATCTCTGTTAAGCCATCCTAGTATGCGAAACATACTGTGGTCTGGGATAACTTTGATAACGGCGCAATATGGTATAGTCATTTTTCTAGTGCTTTATATGCATGACAGGTTCAATGTATCGTTCGAGAACAGTGCCAATATACTTTTTGTTGCTCAATGTGCAGGTGTGGTTGGACGTATTGCTCTGGCAGCGTGGAGCGACCGGAGTAAACATGGACGATATTTTCCAATCCTGACTAGCATGGGTGCACTTATTTTGGGTCTTATTATGCTTTTAATATTGGCGACAAAATCATTAGTAATATTATTTATTCTTGCAGCTTGGCTTGGTTTTTTTGGGTTTGGTTGGTATGGTCCGTGGGTAGCCTATGTTAGCGAATTAGCACCTCCTGAAAGAACAGGATTTGCACTCGGTCTAGCAATGGCAATTAATCAAGTAGCAGTAATACTAAGTCCACCGTTGCTTGGGTGGTTGCGGGATATAACGGGCAGCTATGCCACCACTTGGTCTCTACTGATTGCGATACTGGTTAGTTCTATTATTATGACTAGACCTCGAAAAAAATTGAGAATCGAATAGAGCGTCTCACCTCTGTTTTCTCATCCTTATTCTTTGGCAAAATTCCGATTGTATTAAGTCGTCGCTGACCCACTTTTCCACTTTCTCACCAACGAGGACACAAAGCGCGATCGCTTTTTGTCACTTTCGGGTTGGTATTTAAATAATCACGCAGCAAATAACAACTTCTTGACAGTAAATTCTCTAGTTTTGTTGAAGTCAAGTTCTGGAGAATCAAGTTACCTTTGTTACTACCACTAGCTAGCAGTCTGCCGGTCGGACTGAAACTAACACTGGTAAACTTATCTTTACGCGCTTTCAAAACGATCGCTAAACTACCGTTTCGATTCCAAAGTTTGATATTATCATCGCTAGCTGCTGCCAAAGTCTTGCTGTCAGGGCTAAAACTAACGCTTTTAAAAGAATCCCCAGAACCCTCAATAATTTTGATTAGTGTACCATCTAGCCGCCAGAGCCTGACTGTGTTATCATCACTAGCTGATGCTAAAAGTTGACCATCGGGGCTAAAAGTCACCCAATTTACGACGTTTTCATGTCCAATTAAGGTGTTAACTAAAACACCATCTCGGTTCCATAGCAAGACTTTTTTCTCATCACTAGCTGATGCTAGTAATTGACCATTGGGGCTAAAACTTACCCAGTTGACCGCGTTGTTGTGTCCTTTTAAGGTTTTTAAGAGTTGACCATCCACACCCCAAAGTTTGACGGTTCTATCCTTACTAGCTGAAGCGATAATTTTACCATCCGGCGACCAACCTACGCCTAATACCGCATCGTCATGTCCTTTAAAGGTGTTAATAAGTTTACCGTCTACACTCCATATTTTCACGGTTTTATCTTTGCTAGCTGAAGCGATAAGCCCTCCGGGCATGGCTTCTCTACGAGACGCTTTGCGAACGCTTACCGCTTGACCATTTGGGCTAAAACTTACACCCCAAACTTGCCCCTGATGTCCGGCAAAGCGGCGAATTAGTTTACCATCTCGCTGCCACAGTTTAACTGTTTTGTCGCCACTCCCGCCGGCGATGAGACTTCCGTCAGAGCTAAAACTGATACTGGTAATCCAGTCATTATCTGCGTTGGGGTTTCCTTGTCGCAAATCGTCCCAATTCCACAGCTTGATAGTTTTGTCTCGACTAGCAGAAGCAATAATGCGATCGTCTGGGCTAAAACTAACGCTATTCACCCAATTGCTATGTCCCCTCAAGGTTCCTAATTGCATCCCATCAGAAGTCCAGAGTTTGATTGTTTCGTCGCTACTGGCTGAAGCAATAAATTTACCATTGTGGCTAAAACTGATACCAGTAATTCCCCCACTGTGTCCCGGCAAAGTTTGCAGTGGTGTACCTTCACGACTCCAAAGTTTGATGGTTCTGTCTTTGTCCAAACTACCGGAGGCGATTATTTTACCATCCGGCGACCAAGCGAGGCTCTTGACAGCATCGCTGTGTCCTGATAATATTCTTATGAGTTTACCGTCTAAATTCCAGAGTCTGATAGTTTTGTCAGCACTTGCAGAAGCGATTATTTTACCATCTGGCGACCAAGCTACATCTAAAACTGGTTTTTCATGCCCTAATAAAGTTTTCAGCAGTTTACCGTCTCGATTCCACAGCTTTACGGTCTTATCGTTACTTGCAGAAGCGATTATTTTACCATCGGGGCTAAATGTAGCGCTATTTACCCCACCCTGATGTCCTGATAAAGTGATTGGTTGTGATCGGTTTAGATTCCACAATTTCACTGTTTTATCTTGACTAGATGAAGCGATCGCTTCACCGTCGGGGCTAAAATTAACGCTATTAACTACGTCTTCATGTCCAGACAAACTTTTGAATATTCTACCATCTGGATACCAAAGAATAATAGTTTTGTCAGCGCTGGCAGAAGCGATTATTTGACCATCAGGGCTAAATGTGACGCTATTTGCCCCTGAGCGGTGTTTTTCTAAGCGATTGCGCTCTCCTACCTCAGTAACTGCCTGATAGAGCGCTGTTTTTACCTGCTGTCTGGTGTCGGAATCTACCCAAATCGCTTTTTGCAGTTTTCTACCTGCATTTAAAGCTTCTTTTAATGCATCAATACCCTTATCGGAGGCAAACAGCGCTTCACTTGATGCACTGATGGTTTTAATTTCGCTATTTCTTGCACTCAAAATTGAGGATGTTAAAACTGCTATTGCTGTGATTGCAACTGCAAGTGCGAATTGCAGAGAAAAATTAACTCTAACTTCACTTTGTCTTTGTTTTTCTTTACTTTCTGCTAATTGAGTTTTTAATTGTTTTTCCTTTAATTCTGCTTGCAATTGTTCAATTTCGACTCGACTCATTTCTTCGCGTTTGCGTAACTCTTTCAACTCGCTGAGTAAATCTAATCCTTGTTGTAAATTGCTACCTACCAATTTTGCTTGCTGCTTGTTTTGTCTGAGTTCGCTATTTAGTCGGTCAATTTCAACTTGACTTTGTTCTACTTTATTGCGTAGTTGGTTTAATTTTAGTTGCAAACTTGATTCTTCTTGTTGCAAGTGTCGAATCAAATCTACCAAATAATCATGAATTAGTTGATAGCGTTCGGGAACATCAGGAAATAAAACGACTAACCCAGAACGCACTAATATTTCTAATATCAAATCTAATTTTTCTGGATCTTCTAATTCTTCTAGCTCTATTGCTAATTGAGCGTGAGTTTTAAAAGGTCTTTGATTGTTTTCGTCTGTTAATAAATATAAAACCAGTAGTGCCGCACGTTCATTTTCTTTGCCGCAATCTTGGATAAGTTCTTTAATATATCGTTCAATTAAGCGATTTGGTTGATATGGCTGATATCTTTCTAAGCTGGTAATTCTTTCATCTTGAAGTTGCGCTCCTGCTACTTGCAACTCAATGGGACGAACTTCTCCTAATTCTGCCGATAAATCTTCTATCAATGCATCAATCAAAGCAGGTTCTAAATAAATGTGCGATCGCTCCGTTAAACGCTGCACCACAATTTTGGCATCTGCGGGAGAAAAGTTATTTAAGGGATAGCGAATATTCTTATCAAGAATGTTCTTATTAATCGCTTCTAATTCCGACAAATGCTTAAATTCTAATAAACGATGTAGATAATCTTCTCGCAAAGAAAGAATAACTTTGACAAAAGGGATATTTAAAGCTTGACTAATAAAAATATCAAACTCTTGCTTTTTATTTCTATCTGTATGTCCAAAGAAGAATTCTTCAAATTGATCGAAAATTAAAACTGTGATTAAATGGTTGTTAGCATTTTCTTCTAATTGTTCTTTAATTTCGGCAATTGTGATTGGTGTCACAGCAAAAGGTAAAACTTCTGCTTCTTTTCTAATTCGCGATTGTGCTTCTGATAAAGATTTTCCTAATTCTCGCACCCAATCATCATAAAGTTGTAATACCACAGGTACAGCAATTTGATCGCCGATCGCTCGATTTTGTAATGCAGGCACTAAACCCGCAGTCACGGTAGAACTCTTACCCACACCAGATGGACCATGAATCACCGTCAGCTTTTGGTCAGCGCGGCTAATTCTGCCAATCAAGTTATTTATATCACCTTCGCGACCAGAAGCGGCGATTTCTAACGCGACGCTGCTACCTCCAGAAGGTGAGAGTAAAGCTGGATTTGTCGCTTGTCTTTGGGGTTGCAAACGTCCTGCACCAATAAAAGCGCGAAAACCATATTGCTGTTCAACAGAACGGCGTTTTTGACGAATAGTAAAAGCTTCTAAATAACGACCTTCTTCAAAATAAAGCGATCGCAAAGACCGTAAAAGGCGAATATAACGATGAGGATCGTAACGATGGTCGCTAGTTTCTAACGCTTCGTCAAGATTCTCACTTGCCATTTTTAACTGTTCTAAAGCGATTTTTTCCTCACCCAAATTACGCTGTGCTTTCGCTAAAAGCAAGCGATAACTTTGCGCTAACAGTAAAGGAAATATGCTTTGATTAGAATCGCTGTTATCTTTTGATTCGTATACTTTCCACAAACTAACTCGTGCATATTGACTCGCTTGTGACCAGCGAAATTCTTGCACAGCAACTTGTGCTAAAAAACCATAATCACAAGCTGATTGTATTTGTGTCCCATAAGTTTGATGCAATTCCAAAGACTTTTTAGCAACCATTTGCAATTCTTGCCACTCTTTCAGATGTTGCAAAACTTCCGCCAAATCACCAATAAATTGCGCTGCTACATCCGGACGTCCACTTAAAAGCAAAACATTCAAGCATTCTTGAAAATACAATTTAGCTGAATGCCAATAACGGCAATTTTCGGCATAATTTCGTTCAGCTAAACGGCAACAACACAAACCAATATAAAATAATAATACCCCTTGTCGCAGTAGGGGTGAAGCGTGGCTGTTAACGATATCTAACTGCGAACAGAATAAATCGGGAATTCTAAATTTATCGCTTAGTTCACTCTGTTTTCCCGATAATTCCTGCCAACATCTCAAGCTTTCTTGGAAATGGTCTAAAGCGGAATTTATGCGATCGCTTACATAATCATCTAAACCAAAAACAAATTCTAAACTAGCATCTAATTCTGGTTCTAAAGAAATACCATGATTTTGCAACTCTTTAATTGCATACTTAAGTTCATAGCTATGCTCCCAAACTTGCTCTACAGTACAATGCCAATCTGCTTCAGGTTTTTGACGTTGTGTAGCACGAGTATTTAAGACTGTAGCGAACAGAGAATCAGTTTCTTTTTGCAAGAATTGTAGCAACTGAATTGAAGTCATTTCAAACCGAATTGGTGTCGCTGCCCAACTTGCGAAATCTGGTGCTAAACGTAATAACTTTTGCTGTACTTCATCATTGACCCAAAGCACCATTGTAAATGAATGTCTTTTGCGAAACTCATCTCGGATATGATTGATCGCACGCAATAAATCATCGAGTCCTTCCACTGACTCTAAACCCAAAATCATCAATGCTGAAGGCTGCTTTCTTGTTAATTGTGTATGAAGAGTTGTGTAGAGACTTCTCGCATTGTGAGGCAAAACTAGCTTTTGAATATCATGTGCTTGGGGAAATAATTCTTCAAGTCGTTGTAAAATTTGCTGTTGCAAAACTTTATAATTGCAGCAAACTACAACCACAGAAAATTGATTGGCAGAGAGAGCGATCGCCCTCCCCAAACTTCTAAATGAACGCTCGTTATCTGTTATGATGCTTGTTTGCGGTTTTCGTTCAACCATGATTGAAATTTTTGCGTTTCTGCTAAAACTGGGTTGACCGCAAACCAAACTCCTTGATGATCGCGGTATTCAAAGACAAACAAACTTCTTAACAAAGTGTGATATTCGATATCACCTCGAACCCGCTGCTGTTGCACCACTTGAAAAATTAATTCCCACTCGTGCGGATCGATTGGGTTAGCACGGTAGTCACGCTGTCTTTGAATCACAAGTTCCACACAATCGCGATCAAAAGGTGGATCTTGTTCTCGCAGACAGTCATACAACAATCCTAACAAATCGCGCACATGACCACCGCTGATCATACACAACCGATCTAAAGTTTCCGCACTGTCAAACACCTCTGTAATTAAGTTTAACCTTTCTTGTGGTTGAATATCAGGAAAAGCTCTAGCTAACACCATTTGACGCATCAAAGCTAGTCCGGGAGTGTAAACCTCCCCTGAGCGCGATCGCACGGGTATCATCGGCAAGACTTTAGGCGCCACACCACCACCTAAACGTTGCTGTAGTTCAGCGCTATCGTTAGAGAAAGTTAAAGCTAAAGGAATAGTATAAACTACATGACAGTTAAGTTTACGTAACTGCTCACCCCGCTGGATAAATAAATATTCTGGCAGCGATCGCCCAGATGGTAAAGGTCTAATTGCCACTCTATCCAAATTATCGACAATTACCACCAATCCTTTTCTACCTCTAGCTTTGAGTTCAGAGTTCGCACGCTCTAGAAGTTCTGTATTAATTGACTGTAAAATATTTCCCGTGCGGGGTTCGAGATAATCGCGTAAACGTCGTCTTAATTGCGGACTTTCTTTAGTTTTTGCCGTAATTTTCCCAATCCCAACAGACAATTCAGCTTCATAGTCTAGGTCAATTGGTGTTTGCATGAAATCTATAACTTCCGTAAACAACTTAGTAAAATAACTAGGTTTGATCCGGATTTTGATTGCTTCTAGACTTTCACTCACCTGACCAGCGATCGCTAGTAAAATATCAGTTACATCTACATCTGCCATTTCTAGGACATGAGTAGACTCAAAATAAACCACATGAAATTTTTGCTCTTCTAACTCAGCTTGAAGTCGCAACAACTCGGTTGACTTTCCACAACCAAGATGACCTGTAAATAGCTGACAGGTTGCGATATCCGGTGATATTCGCGTAATGGTACGCTGCAAAGCTTCGATAATTTTACCACCCCGCACTGAGGCAAAATCAATATAATATCGGCGATCGGCAGGATTTCCCATCATTAGAGGTCTGCTCGGATTGCACGCTTGATAAAATCTTTCTAAATCTAGGAGCATAACTAATCCATTTCACTTAGGGAAAGACGGGGATTGCAAAAACGTCTGAATAACTAACTATATTTATATCTGCTGAATAGTAATTCTTGCCTAGTCTGCGAATATCCCTATCAAAATACAAACTATATTGACATTCTTCCGGATGATTTTTCTGATATTTTGTCAAATTACAACACTTTTATGGGATAATTAGTAAGTAATAATTCTAATTTAAAATAATTTACTCGGAGAAAAATCTTCTCTTAGAAATTCTAAAAATATCCACTAGATAAAAAGGTTATATTGATTACAATTTACAAGTATTCCTTGAGATCCCCGACTTCTTTAAGAAGTCGGGGATCTTGTACTATTTTTTAATAACGTTTTTCACAGAAAATCAAGGCAGATAAAATAATTTTCGTTATCGTATCTTATTTAACAGTTTTGTCAGTCAATATATGTTTTCTTAGAAAACAAGGCTTTTTTCTAAATGACAAAATAATCTATAGAACCCATTTGATTGCGTGAAAAAATCTAAGTATATGTAGGGTGTGTTACGGAAGCCGTAACACACCAATTTTACGGAAGTAAGTTTACGCAGATAAACATAACTAGCGAAAAAATTCCATACTGTATTTCCTACTAACAATTAACACCCTTACTTATCAATATTTACAGTCTCCTACCCGAAGACAATCTTCAGTTTGGTCATCTCTAGCTGATAGTTGAAACGGCACTAGATGTATTAACTGAGCTTTTATGCTGCTAGGAATCAAACCAGTCTTGAGCAACAAGTTATTCGGTAATATCGGCACATCACCATTAGCAGCCAAACTAGAATTTACATTACCTAAAAAAACAGGTAATGATACCATCAAGGCAATAAAAATTGTCCTACTCATACAAACCTCAGTTAAGAATTTCCGATTGCGTTACCGTAGACAGCACCTTGATAAACCGGAGTTTAAAACTGAGCATTATATTATGTTTATTTTTAATAATTAATGCTTTTATTTGGAGACCTGATATATAATTATTAGTCTAACCCTGATTAGGGTAAGGAATGCCCAAGATATAACTTCCTACTCACATATTCATTTTAAGCCTTAATCCAACCGGACGAAAAGAGCGATCGCACTAAAAAAAATATCGTAGTAGCCGCCACCCCAGATAAAATAGTTAATAAATGATGCCTGCTGTTTCAAATCATGACTCCTTCACAAGACTTAGACACTTCAACTGACCCAGATATGGACCTCGAAGGATACGGCAACTCAGAATCAGATCCTCTCGATCAATTGCCTGGTGAGGTCGAAATGTCGCTTTTCGACCACCTAGAGGAGTTACGACAGCGGATTTTTTATGCCTTGATTGCTCTAGCAGTCGGTGTTATCGGCTGTTTTTTTGCCGTCAAGCCGATTGTCCAACTGTTGGAAATACCAGCACACGGAGTCAAATTTCTCCAACTTGCTCCTGGAGAATATTTCTTTGTCTCCGTGAAAGTTGCCGGTTATAGTGGGTTGGTGCTTGCCAGTCCTTTTGTACTTTACCAAATTATCCAGTTCGTACTTCCAGGACTCACCAGACGCGAACGACGCTTGCTGATACCCGTGATGTTGGGTTCGAGTGTCTTATTTGCCGCTGGGTTACTGTTTGCTTATGTACTGCTAATTCCTGCCGCTTTGAACTTCTTCATCAGTTACGGTGCAGATGTAGTCGAGCAATTGTGGTCGATTGACAAATATTTTGAATTTGTGCTGTTGTTGTTATTTAGCGTCGGGTTAGCATTTCAAATTCCCGTCATTCAACTGTTGCTAGGTGCTTTAGGAATTATTTCTTCTCAAAAAATGCTTTCTGGTTGGCGTTATGTAATTATTGGATCGGTGGTTTTGGGAGCTATTCTCACACCTTCTACAGATCCTTTTACCCAAAGTCTTTTAGCCGGTGCTGTCTTGGGACTTTATTTCGGTGGTATCGGTATGGTTAAACTTGTTGGTAAATAATATCATAACAGACTGATCGCAAACACTGTAGAGACTTCGTATTTAGCGTCTCTACATGTCAAAAATCAGTACAAAAAATCCTTAGTATGCCAATTTCCAGCATCGGTGATAGGTTAAAATATCGAATATAACTTTATGTCGCAAAAGAGTGGAAAATACTTAAATATAGGAATCCGGTTTGATTTTTGAAAGGATACGTAGGGGAGACAAAAAGGGGTGTGGATGTTCCTCCCCCTTTCTTGTCGTTGTGTTAGCAACGAGAGTACGGCACCAAACCCTTGATTTGGTGCGTTACGGATTTCATCCTAACACACCCTACAAATACTTAGATTTTTTCATAAATCAAATATGATTCCTATATTTTAGATATAATCACAGAAATAATAAAAAGTCAAAAATGAAACTAAAAGAACTACTTCAAGAAAAAAAAGAAGAAATCATCCAAATCGCAGCTAAACACGGAGCTTACAATCTCCGAATATTTGGTAGTGTAGCCAGAGGGGAAGAAACAGAAACCAGTGACATTGATTTTTTGATTGATTATGACTTGAATAAAATTACAGCTTGGTTTCCCGGTGGACTAATTCAAGATTTAGAAACTTTGTTAAATCGTAAGGTTGATATAGTAACGGCAAATTCTTTACATTATTTTATGAAAGAAAAAGTATTTAAAGAAGCTATCAATTTAGGAAAGAGAGTTTAGTTTATCTGATTCATATTCGAGATTGTATTAATAGAATTAAACAATATACACAGGAAGGAAAAGAAGTATTTTTTAACGATATTAAAACTCAAGATGCAGTTTTACGAAATGTTCAGGTGATGTGTGAGTCTGTACAGAAATTACCAAGGGATTGGAAAAATGCATACCCCGAAACAGAATGGACTAATATTGCTGGTTTTCGTAATCGATTAACTCATGAATATCTAAGTGTAGACCTCGATATAGTTTGGAATGTAATTGAGAACTATTTGCCAGATTTAGAAAAAACCATTGAAGCAATGGCAGCAGAATTTTGGAATATTTAGGTAGTTAGCCTAAAAATCTCTGTATGAAAATTTATTGAATTTTAAATTTTGAATTGTTATTTAAATGATAAACTAATCGATTAACCATTCAGAAGCACGTTCACCCAACTCTAAAGGGATGCTAACTGCTTTACCAAGTCGCGGGCGATCGCGAGTTTGAGTAATAAAAGTTTGCACTTGAATTGTACCACCAAAGGCATCAAGGTAAGTGGCGACAGTATTGAGATGCTCTTGGTAGTCTGCTTCACTTAAGGGAAAAGATACTTGCTCAAGATATTTCCACATTATTTGCAGAAATATCTTACCCTGAGTCCGTCGCAACTGCACATCGTATGAGCGTCCCCACTTATCAAGCAACAGTTGACGTAATTCTTGTCCGGTCATAGCTTTATTTCAATTATATTTTACATTTAGTTATGATGTTAAGTTCGGTAACTCCAGTATGATAAGACTATAAAGAAATGTAATGTCTACCAAAAGATGCTAGAAATATCTTTGAAGAGAAAAGTATGGCATCGTCGGGAACGCAATTCATTTCGATGCTGACAACAGCTACTAACATTATGGTAACTTTTGTCAATATTCTTAACAAAATAGAGAATCATAGCGCGGAGATTATGGCTCAATTTTCAGAATCAGCAGACGTCCCCGATATGGGGCGTCGTCAATTCATGAATCTGCTCACTTTCGGGACTGTTACCGGAGTGGCTCTGGGAGCATTGTATCCCGTAGTCAAGTTTTTTATTCCCGTTTCTGCTGGTGGTGCTGGTGGTGGGACAATAGGAAAAGACGAGTTAGGTAACAACGTCAGCGTAGCTAAATTTTTAGACAGCCATAATGTCGGCGATCGCACTTTAGTTCAAGGACTCAAAGGAGATCCGACCTATATTGTGGTAGAAAGCAAAGAGGCGATCGCTGATTACGGCATTAACGCCATCTGCACTCACTTAGGTTGTGTCGTTCCCTGGAACATCGCTGAGAACAAATTTAAGTGTCCTTGTCACGGTTCCCAGTATGATGCTACTGGTAAAGTTGTCCGAGGTCCAGCACCACTGTCTTTGGCTTTAGCTCATACCAAAGTAAATGACGACACAATTGTGTTGACTCCCTGGACTGAAACCGACTTCCGCACAGGTGAAAAAGCTTGGTGGGCTTAATTATTTCGTCAATAGTCCAAAAGTCCAAAGTCCAAAGTAAAAGATGCTTAGACTATTGACCATTGACTATTGACCATTGACTATTGACCTTCGTTTCTAGAATTGTTGTCCTTATTGAGATGAGAAAAGCCTTTACACCGGCGAGGTTGACTCGCAGTGCTAAAGCGATGGTAAAAACATTGCTTATAGCGATCGCTACTGTGACATTATTCTTCACCAGCGATCTAATTCTTCCCCAATCAGCTGCTGCTTACCCATTTTGGGCACAGCAAACCTACCCCGAAACCCCCCGCGAAGCAACAGGACGCATTGTTTGCGCTAACTGTCACCTAGCGGCAAAAGTGACGGAAGTAGAAATTCCCCAATCGATATTACCCGATACCGTATTTAAAGCGGTCGTAAAAATTCCTTACGACACCAGCGTGGAACAAGTGGGTGCTGATGGTTCTAAAACTGGCTTAAATGTTGGTGCTGTACTGATGTTACCAGAAGGCTTCAAGATTGCTCCTGAGGATCGCATCCCTGAGGACATGAAAGAAGAAATTGAAGATTTATTCTATCAACCCTACTCAGAAGACAAAGAAAACATTGTCATCATCGGACCACTACCCGGTGAACAATATCAAGAAATCGTTTTCCCAGTTCTTTCTCCTAACCCCGCAACTGACAAGAATATCAGATTTGGTAAATATCAAGTTCACGCAGGTGGTAATCGTGGACGCGGACAAGTTTACCCCACTGGTGAAAAGAGCAACAACACCGTTTATAACGCTTCCGCTAGTGGCACAATTACCGAAATTGCCAAAGAGGAAGATGAAGACGGTAACGTCAAATATCTGATCAACATCCAATCTCAGACTGGTGAAACAGTTATAGATAAGGTTCCCGTCGGACCAGAACTGCTTGTTTCACAAGGACAAGTGGTGAAGTCTGGTGACGGTTTGACCAGTAACCCCAACGTCGGTGGATTTGGTCAAGATGATGCCGAAATTGTTCTGCAAGATGCTGGCAGAATTAAAGGCTTAATCGCATTCATCGCTTTGGTGATGTTAGCTCAAGTTTTGTTAGTGCTGAAGAAAAAGCAGGTTGAGAAAGTTCAAGCTGCTGAGATGAATTTCTAAATTCTCTACTAATTCATCACTTAATTAGGACAGGTAAAAATACCTGTCTTTTTTTCTCTTTTTTATTTTACAGCAGATTTCCGGTTTAGGAAGTACATATATAAAACCCAAAACTTTGTAGAGACGTAGCAGTGCTACGTCTCTACGTGTATTCGATTAAGGCGATAGGGTGCTGTATAATATTTTTGACAAGGAGATAGGCATAAATAAACCCTCTTAAATGTAGTAAGGGCTTTAGCCCTTCAAACCGAAGCTATGAGCGGTAAACCGCTCACTACAAATGAAGTATAAAATTGAAAGTATTATGATGAGCCTTTTTCTTGACTTTTTGATGAAGGATGCTATTCAAAATCCTTCTAAGCTTGTTCCTTATACGAAGGAAATGAGCGATGAAATGGATGATTTACTAGCAGACGTAATTCTCGATTAATGGCTTTATTCAGTTGTAGTGAGTAAACAGTGACAATTGTTCAACCATTTCTTTACCCTGTGGTTTATTTCCCTGAATCAGATTGTAAATATAATCACCTATTGCTTTCGCAAGTAAAACTGGTACTGCATTACCGATTTGTTTATATTTAGAACTTACTGAACCATAGAAAACCCACTCGTCAGGAAAAGTTTGAATAACAGCAGATTCGCGTATAGTTAGAGGACGCAATTCTATAGGATGACACATATCTGTAGCTTTTTGATGTGGACTTGTCGTTACAGTAGGAGAGGGTTTATCCCAAGACAAACGTCTGTAAAAACCAACTTTACCTCCTCCTGAGTTGTAGGCTCCTCCCATAGCTTCAGGCTTTAATTCTTCAGGTAAATATTTCCAGTTTTGCCCTTCTTTTAAAAGTCTAAGATACTTCAAACGGTTTTCAGAGTAAGGAATAAATTGTGGCTGCAAGTCAACTAACTCAAATATGGCATCTCTAAGAGTACGCCATTTCGGTAAATTGATACCATCTTCGCTATGAGTAGCTACAGGAAATGTGAAAGCTTCATTATCTCTAGAACCAATAAATATGACGCGCTGTCTATTTTGTGGAACACCATAATCTGCTGCTTCTAAAAGGTTGTAAACCACGTTGTATCCAAGCGCTTTCATTTCAGCCAACACAACAGAAAGAGCAGCACCACGCATTTCATCTAATTCCAATGGTTGTCCTTTACGCATGTCTATCGGTCTATGTCGGATAGGAGCAGATAGCAGTCCTCTCACGTTTTCCATAACAAAGAAACGTGGCTGAATTTCTCTAACTATGCGGATAAAGTCCATAAACAAACTGCCGCGAGGGTCCATCACTGAACCACGTAACCCTGCTGTACTAAAAGGTTGACAAGGTGGACCACCAATTATTAAATCTACTTCCCCAGGTTGTAAAGTCCTGCCAATATTTAAAATACGTCCTCCCTCGCACAGTAAGTCTTGAGCGTCTACTTTCGTTATATCTCTTGGTACAGCAATTTCTTTGAGATGTGGTCGATTAAGAGCTATTGTTTTTGTGGCATCAGAATCATTTTCTACCACACTTACAGTATGAAATCCTGCCTGTTCTATGCCAAGGTCTAAACCAAAAGCTCCTGTAAAAAGTGAAATAGAGATTAGTTTACCTTTTATCAATTTTGTCACTCCTAAATACACTACAGTGGTAAAATAAAAGGTCTATGAGAACATAGCCAAAAAATATAATATCAATTGCTTCAGCCAGTTATTGCAATTTTAATCTTTTTATTTGGCTATTTACAAATTAAGATAATAAGTAGTTTAAACCGCACTACTGTTGTGCCTCGCTAGCTGCCAATTCTGCGAAACTTTTATCTATTAGAAGCAACATATTTTTTACATGGCTCTCAACAAGGTCATAGTCAACCTGAATCTTATCCCAAAACTCTCTACCAGCAATACGAGGAATTTTAGAGTATTGCGGGAATGTCCATTGCCCCAAATTAAAAGCTACCACAAACAAAGGATTTTCATGAATACTTAATTCTTTTTTAGCTCTAGGGATTTGAGAGCCAGTTAATGTACCTTTTAAAGTTTTTAATTGAGCAAAATATGATATGTCATTATTGAAAATAATAATGTCAATTCCAGTAATTTTAATTCCAAATTCTATTTCCGGAACAATAACATAAGGACTAATATTAGATATTTGTTCCCAAAGATTGCCCATTCTTGTACTAAGACTTCTTGTGACAGAGTTGCTAGTGACCAATAATTTGGCTCCACATAGTTCAAAAAGATTACGAGGATTGGGATAATTCTCTAAATTTGCTTTTTTTTGCTCAAATTCTTTTGTTAACCAGACAATAAAATCTGTAGAAAAATGTTCCGTTTTTTGATGAATTAGCTCTGACTGAATATCTAATTGTAAAACTGAGCTATTCTGTTTATCTTGTTCAATTTGATATTGAAAATAAGAAGATATTATTGGATAAATAACTTTTGTCAATTTGTATGCTTTATGCAAATCTTCATCAGTTATGTTATTAATATCAATTGTTGATGCTTGCTGAGAAATGAGTGCTTTCCGCTCTGGCACAGAAAGTGCTATCAAAGTCTCAGCAGTTAGTTTTGTAGGCATAAATACTTGAAAACATCAATGGCTTTCTTATTGTTCCCAATATTGAAGTAGTATCAACAAACCTACAAATAGGAAACCCAAAGTAGTAAAAAACGCAGCCAATGATTAGCAACGTGAAAATAAAATGGGGAGTTCCCTAGTCCCCTAGTCCCTCGCTAAAGCGTTGCATAAATCGGCGATCAATTGAGTCTTTGAGATGCCACAATAATTTATGCGGTGGCAAAGTCAAAAAACCTCGTGTAGCGATCGCACGTTTATCCCCAGTACCAATTAAACTTAAATATTGTTTCTGTGGTTTGTAAGGTTTGAGCGATTTTCCTAATAAAATTCGCTGCAAGTTCTCAAATAAAGGTTTACCTTGCCTAACAGCAAATACACCAGCTTTCGGACGCGGATGATTTACCATTGTGGCAATATCACCAGTAGCAAATACGTGGGGATGTGTTAGCGATCGCAATGTATCATCAACTAAAATAAAGCCTAGCTCATCGGTTGCCAATTCTGTTGTTTTTAACCACTGTGGTGCTGATGCTTGAGTTACCCAAAACAAGCGATCGCATTTCACTTTCAACCCAGATTCACATATAACATTTAATTCACTTTTCTCTATAGAAGTAAAGTTATTAGGTGCAACTTGACAGACACTATCCCCCAAATGGAGTTGCATCCCCCGCTTCATCAAAAGTTGTGTAACTAACCGCCTCACTGATGGATGATAATGAGGCATCAGTTCCGCGTCACGCTGAAATAAATGAATTTTCAACTGAGAAAAATTATTCTCCCGCTTTTTAATAGCCAGTAAATTAGCTTGCATCGATAGTGCTAATTCTACACCGCCAGCGCCACCACCTACTACTCCAATCCTAATTAATTTTTCTGGATTTTCAGCGACATCTTCAAGTAACTGATACCAATGTTTCAGTAGTTGTGTCACAGGTTTAGCGGGAATTGCATATTCTGCACACTCTACAGATAGAGTAGCGGGAGTGCTACCAATATCAATTGACAGCACGTCAAAAGTTACAGATGGACGGTTAGCACAAAAAACTTTATTATTTTTTAAGTCAAGACCGACTGCTTTATCGATGTATAATTGTGCTTGAGCAAATTGAGCTAAACGTCGCAAATCGATGTGACATTCATCACGAGTGTAAAATCCGGCAATGTGTCCGGGTAGCATTCCAGAGTAGGGTGTATCTGAAGCTTCAGTAATCAAGGTTAACCGTAGTCCTGGTAAAGGTTTCATCCCAAACATCAAAAGTGCGATCGCATGACTATGACCGCCACCAATCAGCACTAAATCTTTTACAATTGGTTGTGTATTTTGTTGCATCTGGTAAATCCATGTGAGGGAATTGAAAATTACAGATAAATGTTCTAAAAATCTCTTTTTATAAACTGTAATTATTATTTCTGTATATAAATTAAAAAAGTATTAATTTTTCCTAAAAAAGTATATCAGTTCTTAGATTCCCCACTTCTTTAAGAAGTCGGGAATCTGGACAGGAAATCTGAACAACGCAAATTTTTACAACTCCTCCACGGATTGCTATAGTATATATAAATTATTAAAAACTGCTATAAAAAACTTGAGTGTATTTACAGTAAAAAATAACACGTATTAAACAACACAAAGTTAAAGCTCTGCGAAGAACAGCCTAATAGTGGAATTCCTCCTTTAGAAGCTTTTCAAGCAAAACAGAATCGCCCAAAATCAAGATAAGTTGCTCAATTTAAGGATGAGGAATGGCAATCAATGAAACAACTGGGAAGTAAAAACATCAAAACCAGTTTGGATGTAATTTATGATTTAGAGCAAATCGCCAAGAATGATCCACAACAACACTGGGAAATCATGGAAATGCTCACGATTTTTGTGCGAAATAATGCTCCTTACACATGCCAAGAGAAATCAAAAAGCGACTTAAAAACGAAAATTCGTACAGATATTCAAGCAGCTCTAACAGTGATTGCGAGGAGAGATGTAAAAAAAGATCCGGAAAATCAGCTACTTGATTTGAGCTATACGGATCTGCGGGGAGTAAACTTTAATTGCGCGAACTTAGCGGGAGCGAATCTATATCAGGTTAACCTGGCAGGGGCAAATCTCAAAAGTGCTAACTTAAGTGGTACAATCCTAAGTGCATCTAACTTGGCTGGAGCAAACCTCAGTGGTGCTAACTTAGCAGGGGCAATTCTCAATGCGGCAAACCTTAGTGGGGCAAATTTGCATCAAGCCAACTTGCATCGAGCTAATTTGTTTCTAGCTAATTTGCATTACACAAATCTCAGTGGTGCGAAACTGGATGAGGCAAACCTCCGGGATGCTAACCTGTATTAAACAGACATCCAAGAAGCCAAACATCTAGATTTTCAGCAGATTAAATCAACTGATTTTTCGTGATTTTTCTACGTCTGTAAGGCATCTACGCTCATAGTATTGAAACACATATTGCATTCAATACACTTGTGTAATGGTAAAAGGAAGATTAATTGAGCCTTGGGGCGCATATTGCAATTTTGAGATAAATGCTATACTCTTTTGCCAATAATCATTCTAAAATGTGAGGAATACTTCTACTATGTCTGCTAATAAGACAGACACACTTTTGAATTGGTTGATAGCCACATCGGTTATATTTACTCTCTCATTGACTCTAAATTTATTGGCATTTTCTCATCATGAGAAAGTGTCAACGCAGCAAAAAATAGAGAATAGAAATCAAACATTAACAACTTCTGCAATAGTTTTTTTAGGGCTAGCAGGAATGATTAATGCTTATTACGCAGCAAAGCGTACAAAAGCTTTAGAAAAAAGTGCGATCGCAAATGAAAAAAACATTGAACTCGGCATTGAAAATAACAAACTCAATCAAGACAGATTAATTGCTGAACGCTTTATGGCAGCGATTGAACAGCTTGGACATGACAAAGTGTCAACCCGGACAGGCGCAATTTACGCTTTAGAACGAGTTGCTCAAGATTTTCCTAAAGAACACTGGACAATCATGGAAATTCTGTCAGCTTTTGTGCGCGAGAATGCTCCGATCCAGGTCTCACAACCACAACAAACGGAAGAAGATTCTGAACCTCGTTTTGGCAGACACACCCACGTCACACGTCACGAACATCCCGACGACCTAAACTGGATGGAAGAATCACCGCGCATTCCTACAGATATTCAAGTGGCTTTAACAGTCATCGGTAGACGCGATTCACAAAAAGACCCAGTAAATCAGAAAATTGATTTACGCAATACTCACATCAGACGCGCAGATCTGCGTGGAGTAGATTTTGCGGGAGCAGACTTGAGTGGATCTGACCTTTGCGGTGCAGACTTGCGAGCAGCCGATTTGTGTGGTGCAGACCTGGATAAAGCTCAACTATGTGGTTCAATTTTGTATGAAGCCAACTTGCAATCATGCAACCTGAGTGCGGCAAACATGAACGGAGCTAATCTCAATAAAGTTAAGCTTTGTGGAGCAAACTTGCGTGGATCTAACCTTTGTGGAGCAAGTTTGCGTGCGGCAAATCTCACCGACGCTAACCTTTATAAAGCCAACTTGCAACAAGCAACTTTAAAACTTGCCAACCTCTCTGGTGCAAAGTTGTTTTTAGCCAACTTGCAACAAGCAAAGTTTGGTAAAGCTAACTTGCAGGGTGCTGGTTTGATTGGAGCGAACTTGCAGCAAGCAAACTTGAATGGAGCCAATCTTAGTAACGCAAATTTGAATGCAGCCAAACTGCAACAAACAGAGATATTGTTTGCTAATTTATCTGGAGCAAGTTTGATAGAAGTTGATTTATATAGAGCAAATTTGATGGGAGCCAATTTGCAAAGAGCAATTCTTCATGAAGCTAACCTTTGTGAGGCAAACTTGATGGGAGCCAACCTTTATGGGGCAAATCTTTGCGATGTCAAATTAGAAGGAGCAATTTTGACAGGAGCGAAAAATTTAGATCCACAGCAGATTAGAGAAGCATTAGGCGATCGCACAACTCGTCTACCTGATAATGTTGAAATACCAATGCATTGGCGGCAAACTGTCTAAATAACAATCGCATTAATTGATTACTTGGGTGCATCTTATTTTTATTAAACATTACTAAAAATTAATTTAATATTATTTTACGAGAAAATATTTATATTTCCGAAATATCTGTGATCATTAATGTTTAAGTTAGAGTACAATCCAAAACCCTGTAAAGACGTTCCGCCGGAACGTCTTTACGTATATTTAATCACAACGCAATTTACATATATATTTGCTATGAATACCGATACTAATCTCAAATCAATCTTGCTACTGTCTGCGAACCCTAAGCGCACAAAAAGCCTACGCTTACAGGAGGAGGAAGAGGAAATTAAGATGCGATTACGTCTTGCAGGATATGGTAAGGTTCCCATCAACTCCCGTGGTGCAACCAAACCAAGAGATATTCAGCAGGCAATGTTGGACTTCAAGCCCCAGATTGTACACTTTAGTGGTCATGGAGCTGGGGAGGATGGCTTAGTCTTTGAGGATGCAGCGGGACAAGAAAAATTAGTTAGTTCTGAAGCATTAGCCAACCTATTTGAACTTTTCTTTCAGCGAGGAGTAGAGTGTGTAGTTCTGAATGCTTGTTATGCAGAGTTCCAAGCTCGTGCGATCGCTCAACATATTCCCTACGTAATAGGTATGAATCAAGCTATTGGGGATCGTGCTGCCATTGAATTTGCTGTGGGTTTCTACGCAGCTGTAGGTGCTGGGGAAACAATTGAATTTGCTTATAAACTAGGCTGTAACACGATTCAACTCGAAGGTATTCCCGGACATTTCATTCCTGTTCTTTTTACAAAAAATCAAAACGGCTCTAACAACAACTCCTCAGTCCAAAATAGTTTCTTAAGCGTTTATCCAACTCCTCCACCAGAAAAACCACAGCCAATTAGTGAGGAGTATATTCAAATTGCACTTAGCCATAGCTTATGTAAATGGAAAAAAGTTGTTAGCCAACTACCTGAAGATCCAACCAAAGAGCGCATTGAACTTTTTCGTCAGTACAACTTCAAAACATTCCTGGGAGCAATTGAATTCATGCATCAAGTTGCACCTGGGTGCGATATTCAACTCCATCACCCTCGCTGGGAGAACATTTGGTGTACACTTAGAGTTTATCTAACTACCTGGGACATCGATCATCAAATTTCTGATCGAGATATTCAATTAGCGAAATATTTAGACCAAGCTTTCTCCAATTTTTCAGGTGCGGAGCTAAAGGAATAAGTCTGTATTACATCTGAAATATTTATGAAGCAAGGCTTCTAAAAAAACTTTTGTTTACTTATTAAAACATAGGATTGTGTTCATAATCCCAACATTTGTTATCACGCCAAGTTCTACGGGTATGCTCACATTGAGATTGTTCGGTTAGCCAAGGAATCGATGCCGGGTAGCTGAAGGTGGCTTTAGATGTGGAATTTATGTCAGAAAGTGAGAGTATTAGCGAAGCTGTACAAAAGCCAGAAGTCGGCAATACAGCGACAAACACAGTAAACAACATAATTTTTGCTCTTGTGGAAAGTTGAAATTTGCCTGGTTTAATACTCTGGCGATCGCGCATATATTTTCCCTGAATATAAGTAGAAACAATTAAACGTAAAATACCAACTTGATAGAAAGCATATATAAGCAAAGTTTTGCTTTCTGCCTTCTATTTAGCAGTTGATATAAATAACGAAATGCTAAAGTGATGCAAATATTTGCACTAAAAAATTGTGTTAACAAAACTTGATTTGTTTGCTACTTTTATAGGCGTTTATATTCTGTGGCTGTATGTAATCTGTCTATGAGTTGATTTTTGCACACCCTTATCTAAAAGCACAGATGTTAATCGTGATTTTTACTAAGAAAAAATACTTAAGTGCTGTTTTTAAAGATTACGTGTGTTTTTTCTTCGAGCAAATAATTTAACTATTTAGTATACATAAAGACACAAGTTGCTTTTTGTACTTACGAGGGTATTTCTTGAAAGTTTAAAATTTGAAACTTCAATTTTGAGCTAAACTAGCCTCGAAGATGGCAAATACCACTCTTAATAAGCTTATGATTGACCTTTACACCTTCACCACACCCAACGGACGTAAAGCTTCGGTTATGTTGGAGGAAGTTGGACTTCCCTACAACACTCACAAAATCGACATTACCAAAAACGAGCAGTTTACACCAGAGTATATTGCAATCAATCCCAATAGCAAGATTCCCGCCATTATCGACCAAGATACTGAGATTAAAGTTTTTGAATCTGGCGCAATTTTGATTTATTTGGCAGAAAAAACTGGTAAATTCCTACCTCTTGATCAAAAAGGTCGCTTTCAAGTACTTGAGTGGCTGATGTGGCAAATGGCAGGTTTAGGACCAATGTCTGGGCAATTTAATCATTTTAAACGGTATGCGCCAGAAAAGATTCCCTATGCGATCGCACGCTATGAAAAAGAAACTCTCCGACTTTACAGCGTGTTAGATAAACAATTAGCAGACAAAGAATTTATCTGCGGTGACTATTCGATTGCAGACATAGCCACCTATCCTTGGATATCCATTTATGAAAGTCAAGGTTTAACGCTAGATAATCACTTGAATCTCAAACGTTGGGTAGAAACAGTACAGCAACGTCCAGCAGTACAGCGGGGGATGAAAGTGCCGTAGACATCTGGTAGCCTTAGACGTAGAGACGTAGCAATGCTACGTCTCTACATTGTTTTCTGGAGATGTCTACTAGAGAGGGGGAGAAATTCCCTTTGTCCCAAATCACATCGAACCCATAACAACTCCCCAGAAATAATCCTCAAAAGGTCTTTCATCAAGGTCGATGTGAAATTTTTTCGCCCAAGAATAAATATCCAGGCTGACACGTCCGCTTTCTTCATCAAACCACGAACCACCTTTAAATGAGATATTTCCTAATAACGTAATCCAGTGATTTGGGTAAGGTAAAAAAGGCTTTTTGCCGCCAAGCAAACCTGCGGCAGTAATCAAACCAAACGCTACACCCCCAGAATCGATAATAGCTGATGCTTCAGTCAAAGCTTCGTATTCTCCAAATATATATGTATGGATATACTTAACTTTACGATAACCTAATACTTCCCGCGTCCAGCCTTTCATCTCCCAAGATTTTGTCATCCCAGACAAATTACGGATAATATCTGGTGCTTCTACTTCAATGTTGAAAATGAAGTTTTCTGCTTCTCTTAGTGTTGCTAAAACCATCCAATCGGCTTGACTTAATCGCAGTCTACCTCGACTTTTAACAAGTGTTTGAGATGCTTTAATGCGTGTAGTTTGTCCTTGAAAACCGCCAGTTTCAAATATACTGCGGCAAATTTGCACATAACGCAATGGTTGTTTGCGAATAAGTTCAAACAAAATTGAAGCAGGTCCGCAAAATGGTTGTCCACCTTGGTTGACTTGAAATGGATCGCTAACACGCGATCGCATGTCCGCAAGTACTTGGTTTTTATCTAAAGTTGCCCAAACACCAGGTACATTGGATTTTTCAAAGTCTGCGATCGCGCTAGAAACTGCTGGATCTAACTGCTGGGAATTCATATATTTACGTTTATTACTGAAAGTGCCCGATTGTTAATTTCCTTGACTACACTACCGATTAGCAGTAATTCGCAAATAATCTTAACAAATAGAACTATTTATACTGTTTCATCGACCGAATTTAAATATACGTTATTCAGAACCCTGGAGACGTAGCAATGCTACGTCTCTACATTTTTTTTCACTTGTGCTTGTAACTGCGATAAAATTCTCAAGCACAACGCACTCCACAGCTATGCAAATCAACTGGGAAACTGCCAAAACCTACGAAGATATTTTTTATCACAAAGCCGACGGTATCGCCAAAATCACCATCAATCGTCCCCACAAACGCAATGCTTTTCGTCCGAAAACCGTCTTTGAACTCTACAACGCTTTTTCTGATGCCCGTGAAGATACTACTATCGGCGTTGTACTCTTTACTGGTGCGGGTCCCCATACAGATGGGAAATACGCCTTTTGTGCTGGCGGCGATCAAAGTGTACGCGGACACGCCGGTTATGTAGATGATGATGGTGTACCCCGTTTGAATGTATTAGATTTACAACGCCTGATTCGCTCGATGCCGAAAGTAGTAATTGCTTTGGTTGCTGGATATGCGATCGGTGGTGGACACGTTTTACACTTAATTTGCGATCTCACCATCGCTGCCGATAATGCTATTTTCGGACAAACTGGTCCCAAAGTCGGCAGTTTTGATGGTGGTTTTGGCGCAAGTTATCTCGCTCGCATTGTCGGACAAAAAAAAGCGCGAGAAATTTGGTTTCTCTGTCGGCAATATACTGCACAACAAGCTGAGGAAATGGGTTTAGTTAATTGTGTTGTACCAATAGAACAACTAGAGGCAGAAGGAATTCAGTGGGCACAAGAAATATTAGAAAAAAGTCCCATCGCTATTCGCTGTCTCAAAGCTGCATTTAACGCTGATTGTGATGGACAAGCTGGTTTACAAGAACTCGCCGGTAATGCCACTTTACTTTATTACATGACCGAAGAAGGTTCTGAAGGCAAACAAGCTTTTCTCGAAAAACGTCCGCCAAATTTTCGGGACTTTCCCTGGCTACCTTAAACCAATTCGCAATGACGCTCGTTCCTCGCTACCGCTACGCTAACGCAATTCGCAATTACGTTTTGATGCCTAAATTTAAATTTAGGCATCAAAACGTGCTGTCTGTAGAGACAGGGGATTTAAACCCCCAAAGTTCGTTAAAAACTCAAAAATCGCACCTTTAAGCAAAGATGCGATTTTTGAAAATGTGAAGTTTCTTTACAAATTGACAAATATTATAACCAAATTTCTTTTGGCAAAGTAATTTGAAGAGTTTGGTAACAATCAGCCGTTAAATTAAAACTGGCTGACCTTGTGGCTGTTCAGAAGTACTACAGATGGCAGTTTGATTAACACAAGCAACTGCAATTTTATCTAAATTAGAACCTAAAGAACTAGAAGCCATAACTGGTGTTGCATCAGGCAAACTCCAAACATCTTCCAAACTTTCCCAGCTAGGTGCAAAGGGTGGGAGCGCGAAAGAACAAGCCTTCCAACTTCCGAGAACTGGCGCTCCCAACTGTTGGCAAAGTCCACCACGGCGTCCTTCTGGCTTGTAATGGCGGCAATATCGGCAGGCAGAAGTCAAGACTTTAATGGGTTTCATCTGGGTTTATGTTAAATCCCGTTAGGGCTGATTTCTACTTTCAATTCTGCTCTACATATAAATACCTATTTAAGCCATAAACCCATTATTCTGTATATGTTCTAGCGATCCCGATGAAATAATTAACTTTAGGAAATTTTTAGATTTGTGTCATATTTGGCAATAATTCAACTACCGTAAATGTAGCAATATCAGGCTCAAAGGCATTAGGGATCAAGGTTAAGCCTTGTATTTTCGATTTGGTCAGCGTGTTAAATTAACTTCAGAAATGTCGTATAACATAGCTGGTAGAAATTTAGGGTAAAATTAGAAGAAATTTTATATAAATATTCCTGTAGGAATAGTGCTTGAAAGAGGGGGAAAGGGGAAAAAGAAGAAAAAGTTTTCATGAGTTATATTATGTCCGTTTAATTAATAGTAATAAAAACATACCTACCGTCGTAAAGACGTTCCGGCGGAACGTCTTTACATAAATGGTGTCAGCATGAAGAGTGCTGTAAAGAGGCGTTGAAATGCTTACTATGTAAATCTTTCTTTGCCTTAAAAAAGACTAGAAAACTGCTTAGTAGCACAAATAGAACAGACACCCCAGCGCTGAATTTCGCCTGGTGGGGTGGGAGATTGACATTGAGGACAAAGAGGTAGATTATGCGATCGCATGAGCATAAGGGACTTCCAATTTTCAAAAGCAGTATTCGCATTTTTGCTTATTGGTAGCACCTGAGGCTTGACACCAATCTCATCACCAAGGTAACTAGGATGTTCAGAGGGCAAAAGCGTTTTTTGCTGGTTTGCTTTATCTTGGGGACGCTTCCAACCAGCGGTAGAGAAGTGAATATCTACTAAAGGATCGGGTAGTTTTTCATTCAACTTTATAAGGAGTCGCTGACGCTCGAAAGTCAAATTTTGCGCCCAAGCTGCGCTAGAAGTTGCTACCCGCAAGACATCGCGCTGAATCGACAATGGTTGAGTATGAGCTGCTATCGCAACCCCTACGACTTCAGCCCAACACTTGAGCAAACGGGGAAATGGCTGCTGGTGCAGTAATATCTGAATTTCCGGAAGATTTAAAATATGATTAACTGATTTCAAAGACATCTCGCTCTATTCTGGGAATTTTCGTTAGGATTGGCACACATGTATTTTAAGTTAATCCAGTAATCTACCTTTGAGGCAGACAAACTATGAGTCAAGACCTCCGACATTTGGGTACTCAATCGTCGAAAACACCTGGGTTGAAGCCACAACTAGCAACAGCACTAGGTTGTTTAGAAGTGCAACTAGATCAAGAGTTAGCCCGCTATCGACGTACACGAACCGGATACAACACGCCTAACCAAAACCGTGTCAGTACTAACACTAACCAACCTCAGCAGACTGCCATTACTGCGTTGAACGGAGTCCTTGCCGCAGGCATCGCGTCCCAAAAACCGGTATCAAGTTTAACTTCTCTAGTACAAGAAAAACAGACCGTTCTTCAACCGAATATTCCATCCGCATCTGTTGAAGCTGAAACTCCTCAGGAAATGCCAGCGGCGACAACGGTAAATACTGAGTTACCAAAACCTCCCTGGATTGAGGTTATAGATAAAACAGATACATCTAATAAAGAAAATGGCAGTATTGTGCCTGCGGTTGTCAAATCTGATCAAACCGAAAATACCCCATCAGATGACACCCCAAAGCAGCCAGACGATTATTTAGAATCATCTGAAGCACTGCTGCGAAGTTTGACAGAAGAACAACCACAAAAAAGAAAGCCAAGTAACAGCGACAGTCTTTTATCACCTTTGGGGATTGGCTCGATGTTATTGCTATTAGTAGCAAGTCTCACCTTGGGATACGTACTTTTTAATCCAAAAACATTGTCTGTGTTTGGCTTTGGTACCAAGTCTGTGCCAAATTCGCCACCAACCGCATCGACAACTAATATAAAAAATACTGAGAAAGTAAAACCAGAAACACCGACTACCCCCATACCTAAGTATCCGAATCTCGCAAGAGATGAATTTCCAGAGGTGAACGATCCTAATGACGTAGTTACCTTAAAACCCAAACCGAAACCGACTCCTACAGCACTTCCCAGCCCTGTGGCGGCACCAATTTCAGCAAATCCACCGTTAGCGCCAATACAACAAGCGCAGCCTTTGCCAACACCAAAGGCGGCAATTTCGCCAAAGCCCGAAAAACCGCTTTCAGAAGTTAAACCGTCAGGGGATGGATTTTATCATATTGTCACAGATAATGAAGGCGATCGCACTTTCGCCTCTGCACGGCAAGTAATTCCCGATGCTTATTTATCACCTGATGGAAAATTGATTTATCTGGGTGCGCTGAAAACCAAAGAGCAAGTAAAACAACAAATGCAACTACTACAGGCTAAAGGAATTAAAGCGCGGGTGGAGCAACCTTAAGGAGCGAAAATCTACGATACCATAAAAAAACATCTACTTAATCCCTAGCTGTTGACACTGCGAGCAAAAAGTGAATGGAGAGCCGAAATGGAACTGATAAAGCGTATCCAACGGGTGATTCGCGCTAATCTCAATAGTATGATGGGCAGTGGGTCAGATCCAGAAAAGATTCTGGAGCAAGCCGTTATGGAGATGCAAACTAATTTGGTACAATTGCGTCAAGCAGTTGCACAGGCGATCGCAACTCAAAAACGCACCGAACGACAAACCGCTCAGGCTAAGTCAACAGTAGAGGAATGGTATCGTCGCGCTCAATTGGCGCTACAAGCCAATAATGAACCTTTGGCAAGGGAAGCTCTTACCAAACGTCGTGTCTATCAAGAAACACACGATGCTCTGGCTACTCAGATAAAGCAGCAAAATAGTCTGATAGTTAAAATGAAACAAGATATGCGATCGTTAGAATTTAAAATCTTGGAGGTGAAAACCAAAAAAGATATTTACATCGCTCGCGCTCGTTCTGCTGAAGCTTCTTACCGACTTCAGGAAATGTTGAGCAGTTCATCTACCACTAGCAGCTTAAACGCTTTTGAACGGATGGAAGAAAAAGTTTTGCAACTCGAAGCCAAATCCGAAGCAATAGCTCAACTCGAAAGCGATGACTTGCAGCAATTTACCTCTTCACAATCTAACAACACTATTGATGGGGAACTAGCAGAGATGAAAGTGCAACTTTTAAGTGGCGCAAATATTATACCACACAAAGGCAATAATTTAAATTCTTCGAGTGTAAATACTTAAAAATCACGAACCGTAAATATTGGGCAATTACTCAGACTAAAGCATATCTTAGAAATTAAGGGTTGTGTGAAGCTACCAATCTAAAGCGAAAAGATTAAATTGAAATAGGTAGCTATTAAATAGTAGAAAAGCCTTGGTATCCGTTCAAAGCGCGTAAATCGCAAAAGGAAAAACAAAGTTATGGGATTATTTGATCGCATTAGACGAGTAGTTGGTGCTAATCTTAATGACCTGGTAAGTAAAGCCGAAGATCCAGAAAAAATGCTGGAACAAGCCATCCTGGAAATGCAGGAAGACTTAGTACAGCTGCGTCAGGGAGTCGCCCAGACAATTGCTGCTCAAAAACGTACAGAAAAACAGTATAATGATGCCCAAAATGAAATAAATAAGTGGCAACGTAATGCCCAGCTAGCGCTGCAAAAAGGTGATGAAAACCTTGCGCGTCAAGCACTAGAGCGTAAAAAGACTTACACAGACACCGGCACTGCCCTCAAAACCAGCCTGGATCAGCAAAGTACTCAAGTAGAAACTATCAAGCGCAACTTAATCCAGCTTGAGAGCAAAATTTCTGAGGCAAAAACCAAGAAAGAAATGCTCAAAGCGCGGATCACCACTGCCAAAGCTCAAGAGCAACTTCAAGGCATGGTGCGCGGTATGAATAGCAGCAGCGCAATGGCAGCTTTTGAGCGGATGGAAGAAAAAGTCTTGATGCAAGAAGCTCGCGCTCAGTCGGCAGGAGAGTTAGCAGGTACTGATTTAGAAAGCCAATTTGCCAAATTGGAATCTGGTAGCGATGTTGACGATGAATTGGCAGCTTTGAAGGCGTCGCTGGCACCAGCTAGTCCACCAAATCAATCTTTATTGCCACCAGAAACTACCGCCCCTAAAACTAATCAGCAAGTTGAAGTGGTTGATGCCGAGTTGGAATCGCTAAAAAAACAATTGGATCAAATGTAACATTATCAGAAAAATCTTCACTTCAACTGTCCCACGCCTTTTGGTCGTGGGATTTCGCGTCAAAATGATTTAGTGAAGGGTCAAGGGTCAATGGTCAATGGTCAATGGTCAAGGGTCAAGGGTCAATGGTCAAGGGTCAAGGGTCAAGGGTCAATGGTCAATGGTCAATTAGAGTGTTCCAACAAATAAATGATCCAAAATCCGTCATTGCGAATGTAGCGAAGCGAAATGAAGCAATCGCAAAATCTTGGGATTGCCACGCTTCACTTCGTTGCGCTCGCAATGACAATTGGGCATTTTTTTACTTGGAGTACTCTTAAGCCCCGACGATTAAAATCGCGGCTACACAAACAAAGTCCGGATGGTGCGCGGACTAAGCTGAAAAGAAGGTTTCAAATTTCTTTTGGCAAGTGTAATAAAAGAGCGCTATTGACTTTGGACTATTGACTCTGGACTATTGACTCTGGACTATTGACTTTGGATTATTGACGACTTTGAGATAGAGTATTTTGTGTGCCAATATAAATCGTGCCACCGGATGGAGACTGCAATGAATAAGGGTGTAAGCACTATAACTGATGCTGAGTTTGAAACCGAAGTTTTGAAAGCCGAACAGCCAGTATTGGTTTACTTTTGGGCTTCTTGGTGCGGTCCTTGTCGATTGATGTCACCAGTAATCAACTCAACTGCCGATATATACAGCGATCGCCTGAAAATTGTCAAAATGGAAGTAGATCCTAATCCACTGACTGTTAAAGAATATCAGGTTGAAGGTGTACCTGCTTTCCGACTATTTCAAGGAAACACTATCTTAGCTTCCAGTGAGGGAGCCATCACTAAAGAAAAATTATTCAGCTTTCTGGATACTCATTTAAACAACAATTAATCCAAAGTTCTCAACCTCCCCGTAAAGACGTTCCGTCGGAACGTCTCTACCTAAGTACAGACGTTCCGTCGGAACGTCTCTATCTAACAGACGCGAAATTTCGCGTCTCTACGATTAATTTTGCTCCTCCTGACTTTTTAATAAAATGCAGTTTGCGAAACGTTTACAACCCCTGCAATTCAATGTATTTGCAGAGATGGACAGAGCTAAAACCAAAGCTAAGGCTGCTGGGCAACAGTTGATAGATTTGTCGCTGGGGTCTTCTGATTTGCCAACCGAAGCGCACGTTCTTGAGGCGATCGCACAATCTTTAGGTGATCCAAGTACTCACGGCTACTTGCTGTTTAACGGTACTCAAGCGTTTCGTCAAGCCGCAGCTAACTGGTACGAACAAAAATTCGGTATAAAAGTTGATGCACAAACGGAAGTGTTACCCCTCATTGGTTCTCAAGAAGGGACGGCACATTTACCTCTAGCAGTCCTGAATCCTGGAGATTTTGCCTTATTGCTCGATCCGGGCTATCCTTCTCATGCAGGGGGAGTGTACTTAGCTAGCGGTCAAATTTACCCGATGCCACTCCGGGAAGAAAACAATTTTTTACCAGTATTTAGCGAGATTCCCGCCCCTGTTTTGGCACAGTCGCGGATGATGGTATTGAGCTATCCTCACAATCCTACCAGTGCGATCGCGCCATTATCTTTCTTTCAAGAAGCTGTAGCATTTTGTCAACAACATAATCTCGTCCTCGTTCACGATTTCCCCTACGTAGATTTAGTGTTTGAGAAGACTGAGGATGGACAAGGGGACAAGGAGAACATCTTTCCCCCCATCCCCCCCTCTCCCCCTCTCCCCCTCTCCCCCTCCTCCCCTCTCGCTCCTTCAATTTTCCAAGCTGACCTAGATAAAAGCGTCTCAATTGAGTTTTTCTCTTTGTCCAAGTCATATAATATGGGTGGCTTCCGTATTGGCTACGCCATTGGTAATGCTGAGTTGATTCACGCTTTACGTCAGGTAAAAGCAGCTGTAGATTTTAATCAGTATCGGGGAATTTTGAATGGTGCGATCGCTGCTCTTACTGGTTCTCAATTGGGGGTAAATGCTGCTGTTGCTACCTTCAAACAACGTCGAGATGCGATAGTGAGCGCTTTACATCGCATTGGTTGGCAGGTTCCTACTCCCCAAGCAACAATGTATATTTGGGCAAAGTTGCCGACACATTGGAGTCAAAATTCTATCCAATTTTGTACTGAGTTAGTCGAACAAACTGGTGTTGCGGCTTCCCCTGGTGCCGGGTTTGGTAAATTTGGGGAAGGGTACGTTCGCTTTGCTTTAGTACATGAGCCGGCTATATTAACCACCGCTGTGGAGAGAATAGCGAAGTTTCTATGAAAAAGAGGGGGAAAGGAAGAAGTAATTTTAAACATTTTTACTGATTTTAAATAACTCCATGCCTTTTCCCTTTCCCCCTCCTCTGTAAACAATTTATCAACTCTTCATCTATGATTAACGATAAATTTATCGTTTTCGCCTTGACTACCTGCATTTTTCAGTGAAACTACAGATAACATTACATAGGACGTAATACTAAAATTTACTATAAAAAAGTACATTTAGTCCGTGTTGAGCTAGAATCGTAGCTTCAAAAGTCAAGGACGTATATGAAAATAACTAAGCAATTTAAAATTACCAAGGTTATGAGCGCCAAAAGCAGACGCTCAAACTTATTTCAAAATTCAACATTAAAAATGGTTACGTGCCAATTTTGTCTAGCACGGTGGCTAGTACAGACACAATTCGTGGCGATTTTTGCCGTCGTTTTTGGATTGACCATCGCTGCTACCCCAGCGTCAGCTTTCTCACTTAAAACTGATGACTTAATTAAAAAACCTTCAGTAAATTCACTGCCTGAAAATCATCCCAGTTTGAATTTGGAACTGGATTTGACTCAAACAAAACCAATTAGTAACGAAGCTACAGATGAGTTGAACTTTAACCAAGTTCGACCATACGATTTTGATACACAGAGAAATTTGGCTGGTAGATATACAACTGGTAATGAAGTTTCGCAATTGCTGGAAAAAACAGAAAGTAATATAGGAGAAATTATTCAAGCTAGTGAAGTGTCAAATGAGACAATTGACGGCACAACTTACTATAAGTATTACGTTGGAGATACAAAGTCTAGAACCAAAGAAACGCTTACATATACCAATACTTGGAAAGCACCTGCGTCTCCCCCTAAAAGAAGGATACCAGAACCCTCGACAATATTAGGGCTAATAGCGATCGCTAGTATCGCAAGATGGAAGTCAAAATTAAAAAGTCAATGTAAAGACGTTCTGGATCAAACGTCGCAACCGTCGTAAAGACGTAGCAGTGCTACGTCTCTACAATATGTGTGATCAGCCTGTCATGATATAACTTATAAAAACAACACATTTAGATGAATTTTTCTTAAAATAGAGATGGTATATTTGTGAAACTACTTAATAGTGACAACATTTGCTCAAATAGTACCGCTGCTTAAAGATCCAGAACGTCTGGAAAACCGTCTGGGAGAAATTCCCCCGGAACCTGGGATTTATTTCATGCGGGACGGGAGCGATCGCATAATATATATAGGTAAATCGCGAAAATTGCGATCGCGTATTCGTTCATATTTCCGCGATTCCCAAAGATTAAGCGAACGCATCGCAACAATGGTAAAACAGGTGACGGAAATTGAATTTATCGTCACCGATACTGAAGCTGAAGCTTTAGCACTAGAAGCAAACTTAATCAAGCAGCATCAGCCATACTTTAATGTACTCCTAAAGGATGATAAAAAATATCCTTACGTATGCATTACTTGGTCTGAAGAATATCCGCGTATTTTCATCACTCGCAAACGGGGAATTGGTAAAGAAAAAGATAAGTTTTACGGTCCTTATACTGATTCTCACCTATTACGGGAAATATTACGCATATCTAAGCGAATTTTCGCACTGAAACAACGACCCCAACCACTATTTAAAGATCGTCCTTGTCTAAATTACGATTTAGGTCGTTGTCCGGGTGTTTGTCAAAAGCTGATTTCACCAGAAGAATACCACAAAACTGTGCAGAAAGTGGCGATGGTTTTTCAAGGTCGAAGTCAAGAACTGATTGAAATCTTGACTATTCAAATGCAGAAATCGGCAGAAGCGCTGAATTTTGAGTCTGCTGCAAGAATTCGCGATCAAATTACTGGGTTGAAGTCGCTTTCTTCAAATCAAAAAGTTGCCTTACCAGATGATACCGTTTCGCGGGATGCGATCGCTCTGGCGGGCGATGATAAACACGCTTGTATTCAATTATTCCAAATTCGCGCTGGACAACTTGTCGGACGTTTGGGTTTCGTTGCTAATACTCACGCTGAACCTGGAGCTATTTTACAACGAGTGTTGGAAGAACATTATCAAACTGCCGATGCGGTGGAAATTCCCGCAGAGATTTTGGTACAGCACGAGTTACCAGATGGGGAAATATTAGCGGATGTTTTAAGTCAGCGCAAACAACGAAAAGTTACAATTTTGGCTCCGCAGCGGCAAAGTAAGGCAGAATTAATTGAGATGGTTGAGCGTAATGCTCAGTATGAATTGCAAAGAATGCAAAAATTGAGCGATCGCAATCACCAAGCTATACAAGATTTAACCGCAATTCTCGATTTACCCGATTTACCTCATCGCATCGAAGGTTACGACATCTCACACATCCAAGGTTCAAATGCAGTAGCTTCCCAAGTCGTGTTTATCGATGGAATCAGCGCTAATCAGCATTATCGTCACTACAAAATCAAAAATCCCACAGTTACTGCCGGACATTCAGATGATTTTGCGAGTTTGGCTGAAGTTATTCAGCGTCGCTTTCGTAAGTATGGCGACGATCCGGAGTTATTAAGACAGGGTAATCCAGATTTTCCTGATTTAATTATGATTGATGGCGGTAAAGGTCAATTATCTTCAGTTGTCGCTGTCTTGCAAGAAATGAATTTGTTAGATGATTTGCGAGTCGTCAGTTTAGCAAAGCAGCGAGAGGAGATTTTTCTTCCAGGAGAATCTGCACCATTGCAAACTGAAGCTGAACAACCAGGAGTGCAGTTGTTAAGACGTTTGCGGGATGAAGCGCATAGATTTGCAGTTAGTTTCCATCGTCAGCAACGCAGTGACAAATTAAAGCGATCGCGTTTAGATGACATTCCCGGTTTGGGACACCATCGACAAAAGCAGCTTTTAGCACATTTTCGCTCTGTTGATTATATCCGACAAGCGACACCTGCACAACTAGCTGAAGTTTCCGGAATTGGTTCGCGTTTAGCCCAAGAGATTTATGATTATTTTCATCCCTGATTTTTTGAGAAATGAGCGCAAAATGAGGGAAAAACTGTCATTTTGTTCGCCTAGCCTCTCGTTTTGCTCACGAGGTATATATTTGATGTTCAGCCTACGTATTTTCTCACGATTCAATTCCGATTCCTATATACCAGATTGCGTTGTGATTAAATACACGTAGAGACGTTCCACCGGAACGTCTTTACAGGGTTTTGGGTTTTACGCATGTACCTCATATACCTGAAATTTGTTATATATACAATTCTTAACAGTTTCTTTACTAACTTTTCACACAATATATCTATTTTTATGCATTTAACATTTCTTCAATTATGGAATTAAAATTTATATAAAGATAAGCATGGGTGTAGCAAATCTGCGGTTAGATTTACTATCTTAAGTAGTAAGTAATAATGATTACTTTAAGTAAAGGGGTTACGCATTGTGAGCCAAATCTAGTAAATTTAGAGAAAAACTAGATTATGGTAAATTGATTTATGAGCATTATTCTAGTAACTGGATCTGGTGAGTTAATTGGCTCCGAGTCCGTTCGATTATGTTTGCGATCGCAGTTTTACGGTTATTGGAATTGATAATAATATGCAAGAGGTTTTCTTCGGTGAAGATACTTTAACTGGATGGAACCCCCATCGCCTCCTACAAGTCTACGGAGATCACTACATTCATTAGGAACCTTTGACTATGCTAAATAGGCTATTCCGGTCAAGAGTGTTGAAGTTTTTGATTGGGGGTGGTGCAGCCGCAGCCCTCAACTTAATCTTGATATTTTGGTTAATTGAAAAACTGGGCTTTAACACCCCTGTACTGCGTAATACTGCTAATATCGTTTCCATCGAACTATCACTCATCGCCAGCTTTTTCATCTACCGAATCTGGGTCTGGCCCGGTGGAGTGTGGAACGTTAGAGAAGTTTTATTGCGTCAGCTTCCTCTATATCATCTTTCTGCTGGTGTTGCTGTCATCAGCCGTATCTTCTTAATCTTTCCAATTTTAGATTCGTTGAAGGTTAATTACGCAGTCAATACCTTAGTTGGTGTACTGGTCAGTGCAACACTCAATTATCTGATTAGCGATAGATTAGTTTTCAATACTCAAAATCGGCGTTCTCGTAATCGACCACAGACAAAATTTTCCTCAGATATCTATTATCCAGAAGGTTTAGCTCCTGGACTTGAAGATGGATTTACTTCCTCACGGCATCCTAGATTAGATAACTCAAGAGAAATCAAGGTCTTTTCCATTGTGATTCCTGCTTACAATGAGGAAGACTCCATTGTACCAACTGTTCAATCTATTACCGAAACCTTAGAAAAAGAAAGAATTTACTACGAAATTCTTGTCGTTAATGATAATAGTCGCGATCAAACTGAAGCTGTATTGCAAGAACTCAGTAATCAGAATAATAGAGTACGCTACATCAACAACTACTATCCTAATGGATTTGGGTTTGCCGTTCGTTGTGGTCTAGAGAATTTTAGCGGAGATGCTGTTGCAATAGTTATGGCGGATAGTTCTGACTCTCCAGAAAATATTATCGATTACTATTGTAAGTTGCAAGAAGGATATGACTGTGTATTTGGTTCGAGATTTATTAGGGGTGGAAAGGTAATTGACTATCCAACTCACAAGTTGATTGTGAATCGCTTGGCGAATTTATTTATTCAAATTCTATTTGGTTTAAAATTTGATGATACTACTAACGCTTTTAAAGCTTACCGTAAAGAAGTAATCCAGGGAATTTCCCCTCTTATATCGCACCACTTTAACTTGACAGTTGAAATGCCCCTTAAAGCAATTATTAGGGGATATACCTATACAACGATTCCCATCACCTGGCAGAATCGTGCAGCAGGTGTTTCTAAGTTAAAGATCAAAGAGATGGGAAGTCGATACTTGTTTATAGTTCTTTCGGCATGGCTAGAGAAGTTTCTTTCTAGAGGAGACTATGCTTGCAAGCAACCGAAATCAGTCATCCTTAATCAATCGATAAATGAAATCAACAAATAGATAACCAATCAATCGTGATGAATCACATTTCTATAAGACTATAGGCATAAAACAAAATCAGTTTTGTCAATAAATAGTTACGCACTGATTGTATTCTATTAGGCTACGGCGTTCTTTATTGAAAAATTTGTATGGCTAAAATGAACTTAACAACAGGATATCTCCAAAAAATACCTAAGATTCTCAAGGACTATAGTGTAGATATAGTTTTCTTTGTCTTTCTAACGATTTCCTCAATTAAGCTAACATCTTTAATTGAAAATACTGATATAGGGCTTTGGGATGAAAGCATCTATTTAAATAACGGTGTAAAAGCTTTTGAATCCCCTCTGTCATCCTTCAGGGCACCAATATACTGCCTTTGGTACTATCTAATTTCCCTATTTGAAAATGACAAAATAAATTTGTATTTTTTAAATTACAAAATTTTAGTTCTTTTAACAACATTAATACTTTATTTATATTTAAGGCGACTTCAAATATCCCCTTTACTAGCCACAACATTTTCATTCTTATACTTGGTATCACCAATTCCTCATGTATGGCCTAGACCGACACATTTTGCACTTTTTGTACTGCTTTTATTTCTAATAATAGCAAGCTTTTCTAAATCTCGATTGGGTTACTATTGTGTTGTCGCTCTGGGAATTCTTACTCTTTCTTATGCCAGATCAGAATATTTACTTGCTTTCATTGTTTTTTGTACTTTATCTGTTTTATCAATTGTCAAAAATATCAACCGGGAGGTAATAAGAATTCCTTCCTTTGGAACTCAAATATTTCTATTTTTAATAATCAGTTCACTGCTATTCTTTATATTTGGCAGTCCCTCGGCTGGTTCAGACTCTTTTTTTGCCTTTGGTCAACACTTTTCTTTAAATTGGGTATCCTGGAATCATAGCGAAATTGTTCCTTGGACTAACTGGATTTCAATTATTGAATCTGTTTTTGGTAAGGTTACTAGCCCATATGAAGCTTTAATGTCTAATCCTCATGAGTTTTTTAGACATATCTTTAGTAATTCCTTAGGATATATTCAAAATTTAATTTTCCTATTCCTGCTAAACTTCCCTAATTTTAGTCCAATAGTAAATAAGTTCCTAAGATATCTGGAAGTTTTGTTATTTGCACTAGCTATTATTTACTTGATATGGAAATGGAAAATAGCATTAAGACAGTGTGATAAGAAAATTTTGAGCGATTTAATTATTGTTTTCATATCCATATCAATTGCTGTTCTTCCAACCGTATTACTAATTTATCCTAGAAATCATTATTTAATAATCCAATTAGTTCTAGGCATAACAATAATTGTCTACCTTTTCTCAAATTCTATCCCTAAAAATAAGATTAAAAAAATAGGATTAATAAAGGCTTTAATAATTTGCTTTTTACTCTTCATTGTGACTCCTACTTATCTACCTGCATCTAATTCAGCAAGTACGCCAATTCTCAATGTAATTAGATTTATGAATAAGTTGGATATTAAGGATAAAGTTAACTTATTTGAAAATGATGGAGGATATTTATATTATTTAGGAAATAATTATAATTGGGTTCAAGAGCATCAACTTGATGCCGAAGGTAAATATAAAGTTTGTTTAGGAAAAAATCAGATTAAAACTGATATCTGCGATCAAAAACAAACCTATAAACAATTTGCACTTCGTAAAGAAATTAACATGGTTGTTTTGAGTGAAAACTTGACAAAAGACACTGGATTTATCAATGACAAGGAATTTCAATTATTACTCAATAAACCTGAATTATTAAATTTTTCAAGATTCGATGTTCCTAACACGGATAGAGCATTATTGGTAAAGAATGAATTGTTGAAGTAGAAAATAGTTCCTTTAAAAAAAAGAAAATGACTAGAAAAATTTTAATTACAGGTGGGGCAGGGTTTGTAGGTAGCTCAATAGGTATAGGACTGATTCAACGCTACCCTGATTGGCAAATAACCGCTTTAGATAACTTAAAGCGACGTGGTTCAGAATTGAATTTACCTCGGCTCAAACAAACAGGAATTCAATTTATTCATGGTGACATTAGAAATAAAGAAGATTTAGATCCTGTAGCACTTCAACCCGATTTAATTTTAGAATGTTCGGCTGAACCTTCTGTTTTAGCTGGATATAATTCTCCTGGTTATGTGCTGCAAACGAACTTGGTAGGTACAATTAACTGCCTGGAATTGGCTCGTCAAACTCAGGCAGATTTTATTTTTCTTTCTACCAGTCGAGTCTATCCCATTGCTTACCTCAATTCCTTGAAATTTACAGAAGAAAAAACGCGCTTTCAACTTCTAGAACAACAGCCTTTGCCAGGTGTATCTAGTCACGGTATTTCTGAGGAATTTCCCTTAGATAAAGCACGCTCTCTTTATGGAACAACAAAGTTAGCCTCAGAATTATTGATTGCTGAATATGCTGATGCCTACGGACTGAGAACTCTGATTAATCGCTGTGGGGTAATAACGGGACCTTGGCAAATGGGCAAAGTGGATCAAGGTGTTTTTGCGTTGTGGATGGCATTTCACTACTTCCAAAAACCTTTAAAATACATCGGTTATGGAGGAACAGGTAAACAAGTCAGAGACTTTTTACATGTGGCAGATTTACTAGACCTAATCGACTTACAAATTCAGAGTCTAGAGAAGTTAAAAGGACAAACTTTTAACGTCGGTGGTGGGGTCAATAACACGCTTTCACTTGACGAAACAACTCAACTTTGCCAGGAAATTACTGGACATCAAGTTCCAATTACTCCCATTCCAGAAACTCGAATTGGTGATGTTCCTATCTTTATTACAGACTCGCACAAAGTGATGACTGCTACTGGTTGGGAACCTAAAAGAGATGCCAAAATGACTCTCACTGAAATTTATGAGTGGATTTATCAATTTGAGCAACAAGTCAGTGATATTTTTAATTAAAAGTTTGGATACGCTATTTTTGTAAGCGATCGCACCTGTTCCAATTTTTTATCTCCAGATTACAGCAGATTGCGTTGTTATAAAATACAAGTAGAGACGTTCCGTCGGAACGTCTCTACCGTTACTTCTTGCTTGTTCTGAGTTGTCCACAAGCTGCATCAGCTTCTAACCCACGAGAATAGCGGACACTAACAGCAATATTTTGCTGTTTGAGGACGTTGAGGAAAGCAGATATGCGATCGCTATTCGGGCGTTTATAATCGACTTCGCTGATAGGATTGTAGGGAATCAAATTAACGTGACTTTGAAAGCCTCGCAGACGTTTTGCTAATTCCAATGCGTGTTCTGGTAAATCGTTCACTCCAGCGAGGAGAACGTATTCAAAACTAACGCGACGTCCGGTGATTTCTACGTATTCTCGACATTCGGCAAGTAATTCTTCAATTTTGTAAGAATGTGCGCTGGGGATGAGTTGTTCTCGCAGTGCTTGGTTAGATGCGTGGAGACTAACAGCGAGAGTAACTTGTAACTGGTGTTCGGCTAATTGACGAATGCGATCGCGTATGCCGACAGTAGATAAAGTAAGCGATCGCTGTCCAATTCCCACGTCTTTATTTATAGATTTGATCGCACCTAAAACATTATCTACATTCAACAACGGTTCACCCATACCCATAAACACTACATGGCTAACTCGTTGTTGAAAATCTTCTTGTACGGTTAACACTTGATCGATAATTTCATGTCGCGCTAAATTGCGCTTGTATCCACCCTTACCAGTAGCGCAAAAATCACAAGCCATTGGGCAACCGATTTGCGTAGAAACGCAAACTGTGAGACGGTTACTAGAAGGAATACCTACAGCTTCAATTATTTCACCATCTGCCAATCTTAAAAGATACTTGACAGTGCCATCGGGTGCAACAGAGCGGTAATGTAAAGTTGAGCGTCCAATGGGAATTTCTGCAACTTCGGCACGCCATTGTTTGGAAAAGGCGGAGATATCATTAAGATGTCGCACTCCCTTGTTATATATCCAATCATGCAGCTGCTTTCCTCTGTAAGCGGGTTGTTTTTGTTGCTGCACCCAAACCGTCAATTCCTCTAAAGAAGCGCCTAACAGTGGCGGAATTGAGATTTGTGCAATTTGGGGAGTGTTGATTGTGGCAGAGGCAGAGTTAGCAGACATAACATTTAGGAATTGGCATCGGATCTATATAGTAGCTCCTAGTGTCTGGATTTATTAGACATAGAAAGTGGAAATTAACTATGCGTTACCCAAAACCCTTGATTAGACGTAGCAGTGCTACGTCTCTACGTTCATTTTCACTCCTATGTTTATTAGACATAGAAAGTGGAAATTAACTATGCGTTACCCAAAACCCTTGATTAGACGTAGCAGTGCTACGTCTCTACGTTCATTTTTTACCAGATGTCTATTATTTTATTTGCCGGATGGGAATTTCAACCCAAAACTCTGCACCTTCTCCTGGTTGGGAAATACACTCTATTTTGCCCTGATGTTTATCCACCACAATTTGATAGCTAATTCGCGAATGCGAACTGTGCCCATTTTCATTGTCTAGGGCAACTTTAAATAAATGTTCTGCCTCATCTCGCGCTTCTACGATCGCAGCAACTTGTAGCAAACTTGTCCAGGATGCGATCGCAATTCCCACAAAAGCGATCGCCGACGCTTGCTTCACCATGCGGGATGCATTGGCGCAAAACTGACGCGACGGATAACCGCATCTGCTGCCAAAATAGCGAAGGGAAACGAAATACCAATCAACCAATCTTGCCAACCTAAGGCAAAACCTCCAACTACAAAAATAAGCAACTCGACAACGAAAAAGCCAAAAGACCACCGAGGCAATAGTACTTCTGAATGCGATCGCCTTAACACCAACCGTATTGGAACCATTCTTAGCCCCCCTTTTTAAGGGGGGTTGGGGGGATCGAGTCTTATCCGAACCGTATTGTAATGTCTCTACATTTTTTCACTCCTATATCTATTCAAGCTGCTGTTTCTTCAACTTCAGCAAATTCAGTTAAGAAGCGGAATGCCTTAACGATATAACTAGCGCATTCTCTGGGAGAGGTGTTGTAAAAAGATCGCCACGCACTACCTTTATCTTCATCGTAACGATCGCCTCTTTCTTTATGTGTATCCAACCAGGCAACTCGCACCGCATGACCAATTAACACATCTAATACGATGTTTTCTTCAATTTGTAAGGTTGGGTTGTTAGAAGCGATCGCAGCTAATTCCATTAATGCTTCAATATTAAGTTTTCGGTATTCTGGTGCCTCAATCTTATTTAACAAATGCTCGACTAGCAAGGCAAAGTTTTTTTCACCCGCTGTCATTTCCGATATCATGATTTCACTATCCAAACGATTGCGACGCTCTAATTTATCGCCAATAACTAAGCCTTTACAATGATGCATCACCAGCCAAACTTGCTGAAAAAAGTCTTTGGGGACGCGTCCTGTAGCTCCTTCAGCTTGACGAAATCGTCGCCAACCTCCTGCTGGTACATCTATTTCTGTTTCTATTGTTGGTTGTACTACCCAATCAATATCAGTTTCTTTTTGTTTGACGTGGAGTGATTCTTGTTTGCGTAATAAGTTACTCATGCCGGCGTATTCAGCTAATACTTTCTGCAAGCGCATTTTCACTTCAAAAGGTGAAAGTTCCATCAATTTTTCATAAGCTTCGTCTTGAGTGATATGCATTTCCCCGGCAATTTCGCTAGTTAGCAACAAAATGTAATAGCCGACTCTCAATGTCAGCAGTCCTTTAAATAATTCCGGTTCTGACTTGATTAATAAGCTCAGATATATGAGAATTTCTTGAGTGAGAACGCGATCGCTTATATCCTCACGACAGAAGTGATTTATTTTCTCGACTATTTCCTTATGAGATAATGGCACCGTTATCAGCGAGGCTTCGCTATAAGCCTTACCCACAGCGATTTGCTTACCCCTGACCAAAATACTCGTTACCACGTCTGACAGCGCAATATAAGTCATTTTCTGCAAACCCGCAGCGCGACGCACTACCCCCCAAATGCCCATTTTTCCGGCTCTGCTGTATACTTCGTCAAGTAAATCTGCTACGGTGACAGGATGCCCAGATTCACCAAAGCCAGTATCAAATTCCAATCCTTGCAAACGAGTTAAAGTCTGCAATAGCTCTATTTGCTCGTAAAGATTTTCTGATGAGCGCAATGATGAAAGCAACAATCCCAAGTTAGTTTGAAACTCCACTTGAAATTCTTGGGTGTGTTCTAAATGCCAGTTTTTCTCTGAATTATAAGCTAAATAATAACAACGCAACCCGGCATTTTTTACTGGTGTTTGGAAAAATTGCTCTTCTTTGGCTAAATCAATTCTTTCTATGGTTGTAGTCAACATCAATTGATTTAATCGTCCTAATTTTACGCGCACACCTTGACAAACACCATCTTTTAATTCTTGCATCAGTTCTAGCAAAGCTTCTGAACCTGTTTCCAACATGGTGTGAGTCAACATTAATGTTAATGTCGGACGTCCTAAATCGCTCCAATACTTTTGGATGTAACCAAGTTCGCTTCTGAGTTGATCTACTAAAAAATGATAATCGAGAGTTAAGTAGAACTGTTCTGAGTCTAAAAATGAAGGCAAAAATACTACTGACTCGTTGCCAAAACGGAAAATTCTTGATGTTGTCAAACTGCGGGGACTGCGTGGTGGGCGCCCAGTTAAACCTAGTTTATCACAACGTCCAATTTGTTTATAGATAGAAATCAGATCACCGGCTTCTCTAACTTGAATCGGTTCTACTTGTGCGGGTGTTTGTGTTTCAATTCCACGAACTTCTAGCTTTGCTTGTAATTCTTCATCTTCTGCTAGCAAAGCTATTTGTACCAAAGCTTGACGTTCTTTTCCTATACACAAATGTCTTCCCAAGGGGTCAATATCACCAACGGCTAATAATCCATCACTTAACATTTGACCGAGAAAATATAAACTCTGCGCCCAAACTAAGGGTATATTATCGTTAGGTAAGCGTGGCTGACTTTGGGGTGTTAATCTTTCGGCTTCTACGTCTGCTTCTGGAACATAATAAACTTCTGGTAATAACAGTAATCCATCGCGTTCAAAAAGTAACGATTCTAAACTTGCTTGATACTTATTAACTTGTTCTTGATCGCGACGAAATAATCCATCTAAAAGTAAATAAGTGAAAAATAAGGGCCATTCACACTCAATATGCTCAAATTGTTTGAGTTCCCAAGGTTCGTAATGTAAGCGATGAGAGTCTTCTAAAACGGTTTGATGTCCATCGCGTAAAAAGCGTTTGCAACCGTATTTTCCTTCGAGTTTATTGATGATATCATTAAAGGTGCGATCGCGTAACTCCACATCTTCCACTGCAAAGGCAGGAAAGCTAATTACACTCAACAGTGCTGCATCAATTTCTTTCGAGCCTGATTCTCTCGGCAATAATGATTCTAACGTAATTCGAGCGCGGGCAATTTCATCTGGCAACGCATGAATCACCGATGTTTGACTACCACATACACCAAATAAATCTACTCCATTAATCGCTTCTAAAGCAGCTTTTGCCATGCCGATGGAACTAGCATTTAATTCGGCGTTACCGTGATTAATTTTATTTCCACGTTCCCAAATACCATAATCTGGAGTACGGTAAGCTCGTCCTATATAGTAAACTAAATTTTGGACGAAATTGACTTCATCAATGGTAAAAATAATCTGCAATCCGGAAGCGGTCATTTGTGCCAACATCAGGATAAATATTGATGTTGCATCAAGTTGTAAATGTCCCCATTCGTCATCACCGACAACAATATCTCCTGTCTCGGTATTATACTTAGCGTGTAACGCATCTAATGGCGACTGAGTGTGCTTAAATTGCTCTACCTTTCGTGATTGTCGCATCATAGCAAACAACAATCCGCGCATCAGCTTGACCACGCTGTGTTCTAATTCATAGGTGCGTCCATTATCTTCATCCACTTTGCGGTATGCTAGTCCTAAACCCCAAACCGCGAGAATACTGTATACATTATCTCGCACCCAAGCATCAGTATAATCACCGTGAGCATTTATCGCCGTACTCGCTGGAAGTAACCCCGTAATTGCATTTTGACGTACTAGAATAATTGTCTTGATTTGCTCATAGTAATAATCAAGGCGAGATAGTAATTCAGTAATTGTTTTCATAGTCGGATTCTTCCCAGAGAGTGGAAATTCGATCTAGCGGCGATGAATTGAATGTTGCCTTGCTGATAAGAGTATCATACCGCTGAAGCGGGTTTTTGATAAAAGCGGTAGAATAACCATCAGTCTTAAGTACGATTACACAAGTGATGCTTTTGTTGCAAAATAAAGACTACTTCTGGTATTGTCAATATTATTACTATGTGAAGTTTGAAATTTAATTCGTCTAGGTGCTTGACACAATTCCTCGCAGTAGTAAAATCTACACAAAGTAAACAAAAATCAGGGAATTTGACAAAGATAGTGTGAAAGATCGCAGATTGACCACACTGATATGCTTGTATCTACCGGATAACCACTTTCCGGGTTAGTATTATGACTTAGCGATGCCGGGAATCGGATATCGATGTTCAACTTTTGAGATTTTATGGACCACAGTCCACAAGATGGCAGTATCAACCTCCTCTAGCTGGTGAGAAGCGTCTCCCAGCGAGGGGGAGACATTTAGAGGTATTTATCATGCTTATACACGATGTTCGCAATTCACTAGTTGACGCTGATGTTGCTGACTTGAACCAGTTGAAATTGGATTTGAATCATTCACAACCGGTTGATGTCGGGGAATATATTGCACAATTGCCGAAAAAACAGCGAGCGATCGCTTTCCGTTTACTCAATAAATCTCAGGCAATTGATGTATTTGAATATCTACCCCTCGACGTACAGGAAGAACTGATAAACTCGCTTCATGATGTCCAAGTAGCGCAAATTGTCGAGGCAATGAGTCCGGATGAACGGGCAGAATTATTTGACGAATTGCCAGCGGGAGTAATCAAACGGCTTTTACAAGAACTTAGTCCTGAAGAACGTCAAGCTACAGCGACAATTCTCGGCTATCCAGAAGGCACCGCTGGACGGGTTATGACAACCGAGTATGTCCGGTTGCGTCAAGGTTTGACTGTCGGGGAAGCGCTGAGCAAAATTCGGCGTCAAGATGAAGATAAAGAGACGATTTACTACGCTTACGTCACAGACGATAACCGCACCTTGGTTAGTGTAGTTTCTTTGCGGCAATTGCTGTTTACTTTTCCTGAAGTTTATATTCGCGAAATTTCTAGCGATCGCGTCGTCAAAGTCAAAACGGAAACTCCCCAAGAAGAAGTTGCCCAAGTGATGAAGCGCTACGATTTAATCGCTATACCCGTAGTTGACAGGGAAGATCGATTAGTCGGCATTGTCACCATTGATGATGTCATCGATATTTTAGAAGAAGAAGCGACAGAAGATATTCAAAAATTAGCCGGTGCAAGTGGTGATGAAACTGCTTTATCATCTCCCCTAACCACCATTCGCAACCGTTTACCGTGGTTGCTGGGAATTATGTTGTTATATATCGGTGCATCAAGTGCGATCGCGCCGTTTCAATCTACGATATCAATGGTGCCAGTCCTTGCGGTAATTATGCCGCTATTCTCCAACACTGGTGGTACTGTGGGTATTCAATCATTAACGGTAACAATTCGCAGTTTGGGTGTCGGTGAAGTCACACCAAAAGACACTTTCAAAATTCTCCGCAAAGAGCTTTTAGCAGGGTTAGGCATGGCTTTAGCTTTAGCCACGACTATGACGTTGCTTTCGTTAATTTGGGCACGTCCACAAGAACGCTGGGTAGCGCTAATTGCGGGAATGGTGATGGCAACTAATACAATTGTTGCTGTCGCTCTCGGAACTTTGCTACCAATGGCTTTGAAACGGTTGAAGCTCGATCCAGCCTTAATTAGTGGTCCATTAGTCACAACAATGCTCGATACAATTGGCTTTTTAACCTTTTTATCGCTGATTTCTGTGGCTTTAAATGTTTTGCATTTACCACACTGACCGAAAATAATTGCTAATCGTCGTAGTAGAGACGTTCCGCTGGAACGTCTTTACAATATATGTGATTTGTCGGACATCACTTCTGTTTCCCGGTTCAAAAATATAAAATTTGAACAGGTAGTATCTGGAGTTTAGACTAGTCAGGAGTGCGAAACTGTAGAAGAAATAAACTAAAAACTTGATGAATAACCAAGATTATTTCTTGAGTTGTTAGCATTGTGACGCTAACAATAAAAACTTGAAAAAATCATTAAATCGGAACGTTGGGATTTGAACCCAAGACCTCCACTACCCCAAAGTGGCGCGCTACCAAGCTGCGCTACGCCCCGTTTATTAGATTATAGATTTGAAACTTTTCCAGTTTTGAATCTAAAATCAATCCACTCAACTTGACTATATTAGCACAAGTTCAAATAAAAAAAATAACTTTGATTGATTTAAAATACTTTCAGCGTTGCAGCGGCTTGCAGCAAACCAGCAACAGCGTCAGCATTCCATTTACCTTCTACACAACGCCCTGTATTGAGGATAAACCGCAAGATATAGGCGTGGGGATAGCCTTCAACTTCCATCCATAATAAATCGCTTTCGGCTTCGCAGGCGATTTTCTCTTCATCCATCAATTCGCTTTCGAGTTGCTTCATGGTGTCTGCTAGTTGCGCGAGTAGCCGACAAAAGCCATTTAATTCGGCTTCGGTTAACTCGATCGCCCAATCATCTGTACCCACTAAACCTTTAAATTCAGGTGCGTTAGGATTCCAGCCAATACACCAGCCAGATCCACTTTTCACTAAACGTTGCATAATGTCAATGGTTATTGGATAGTTGATAGTGGATAGTGGAGCAACTAAGAACTAACAACTAACAACTATCAACAACTCCCTAATTCTTGCGGGTAAAGATGTTGACTAAGACTTGCACTAAGGCGTTTCGTTGACTAATGTTAAGACGAGAAATGGCAGCGCGATCGCCTTCTAAAGGATTTTGCCGTAAAGTATCATTACCTGGATATGTCGTCACATACATAACTTCATTGGCACCCAGATAATCAGCCAAAGTTAACTTCCAATCGAATCGATAATTTGGCGCACGTTCTTTTACGTAAACATGATACCTGAGTAGGCGACTTGCTAGGGTATTGTTTTCGGCAACTTTGCCAGTTTCTTTATTTATGTACTTATTTTCTCGTGGAAAGTTGGGCAATTGTTGATATACTTGTTGCCAAACTTCACCCGGACTAATTCTTTGGGCTATAGCGGGTTGGATACCAAAGAAATTTGTGTGAATTAATTTGCTCACCCCGGAACCCAAAACAAGCAAACCCACTACCATTAAGGCAGTGAGTGCTTGCAAGTAGGGTTGAAGGAATGATGATTTTTTGCTCATCCTAACTTTGCAGAGCCGTTTTTTATAATTCGCCGATAATTTCTGGTTGAGTAAGTTCATCAGACATCTCAATAATTGCCCGGAGTACTGGCTTCATTATCACATCTTCATTATTTTCAAAGTCTTCATAACGCCGACGCTTGGCACGATTTGCCACCTGAACCGTGATGCGGTAGCGATTTGAAGCTGCACCAATCAAATCTTCAGCACGGTGCATAATTTGGGACTGAGTTGTCTCGAATTTAGAACGCTTTAGCATAATCGGTGGTTCTTGGGGTCTTACCTAGTTTAGCAGCACTAATCGATATATTGCTCTATTGATAGAGGTTAATAGGATGATTGTCTATTTATAAGTAACTTGTAACACCAAATTAATAAATTAAAGCGATCGCATGGCTAATCTTGTAGAAACTGCTGTCAAAGCTGGGAACTTCAACACGCTGCTAAAGGCTGTTAAAGCTACCAAACTCGATGAAGAAATTCTCAATACTCCTGGCTCCTATACAGTCTTTGCACCAACTGATGAAGCTTTTGCCAAGCTACCCAAAGGAACAATAGAAGCGTTACTGCAAGATATCCCCAAGCTAAAAAAGATTGTGGCATATCATGTCAGTTTTGGCGATGTTAGGTCTGACGACTTAGGGCAAATTCAAGAAGCGGAGACGGTTGAGGGTTCTGTTTTGGCGATCGAGTTTGCTGACGGCAAAATAAAAGTCAATGATGCCAATGTCGTGAAAACTGACATCCTCACCGACAATGGCGTAATTCATGTTATTGACCAAGTGCTAATGCCTGGTATGGTTGCTGGTTCCTAGAATATTTTCTCATGGCTTGGTAGATATTGCATCCTTAAGGTTTTAACGGCTTCAGCCGTTAAAATCTTTGCTTTGAGCGGTAAACCGCTCACTACCAGTCAAGAGAGTATTTTACGTTGAATGCAGAAATTTCAAAGCAAATTGTATCGATGGATGCTATAACTTCACCCAAAGATAGATGTAACTAGCTCACAAAAATTAATATTATCAATGCAGTTTGTTATGAAAATTCATGAGTTCGCATTGCAAATACTGCTAATCAAGCTTGGTCTTTAGATGAAGGTTGTCAACATTATATGGCATCTTCCTAACGAAGACATTATAGCTGCTCAAAAAGCGGTAATTGTTGCTGCAAATACTCTGTTTTTTTAACAAGCAATACAGCGTAAACTAACTAATGGAGAATCTACTCATGGCAGCCGATTTAAATGCAACTATTTCAGCCTTAAAGAGTGGTTTAACTTCTATTCCTGCTGATGCTGCGGTAAGCAATATCGAAAGCTGGGAAAAAGACCTTAAGGATGCTGCACCGGAAATTGCTAGTGCTTTAGGTCAACTTAAAGCAGCTTTAGTAAATGGTACTGCTACTCCTGACTCATTAAGTCAACTGTTAAACAGCCTTGGTGAAAAGACTTCATCTGCTGGTGCTGGTAACGCACAAGCTGAAGAGTTAGGTTCTCTGCTGAAAAAAGCAGGTAGTTCATTAGGTTAGATATTTAGGCGTTGCTGATTTGATATATGAATTTTAAATTTTGACGGGTGATTGTAACATTAAAACCCGCCTTTGTAGAGACGTTCCGCCGGAACGTCTTTAGCAATAATTAGGAATTTCATATTAAGATTCAGCAACGCCGATATTTAAGTAATTGTAGAGACGTTACATGTAACGTCTCTATTAGTCTGTCAATTTTATTAGGGTATGTGTATATGCAAAACCCGCTCAAAGACGTAGCATTGCTACGTCTCTACAAGGATTTCGGGGGAACGCATAATTAATTTACACTTCCTTTGTGTCTATTAGACATCTCCAGAAATTAAATGTGCGTCATCCAAAACCCTTGTAGAGACGCGAAATTGAACTTCGTCCCGCTTCGCTAACGCGTCTCTACATTCTTTTTCACTCCTATGTCTATTCTTTAACCTACACCCAAAATGCAGCTACTGCGTGGGGGAAGAGTTAAAGAAAGTTGCTTATCGACACGTTTACTCCACTCAAATTCAGCGGTGCCAAATAAAAGTTTGTCGGGTTGAGATTGCAGATTTACAGATTCTAAGTTGATGAGTGCTTCGGCAGTACCAACGTTAACTGCAATTATCAATTCCTCGGTTGCCAAAGTTCGCGCAAAGACGTAAACTGCTCCTTGAGCGTACAAGACTCGGTAATCGCCTGTACGCAAGCATGGGTAAGAATGGCGTAAAGCAATTAATTGACGGTGAGTATTGAGAATTTCTCGATTCCAATTAGCATCTAAAGGAAATCCACGACGGGAGTCTGGGTCGATCGCACCAGGTAAACCCACTTCATCACCATAGTAAATGCTGGGCGCACCAGGAAAGGTTAATACTAGTAAAGTTGCTAAATCTACACTCGCAACATCACCACCAGCAATTGAGATCAATCTTGCCGTATCGTGACTCGCTAGCAAATTTAGTTGAGTTAGCTGAATTTCCCAAGGATAAAGTTGCAGTAGTTCTTGGATTTTTTCAGCGTACTCAGCCGCAAATAAGGGTGGATAGGGTTTGTAATCGCGACTTTGCACTTGTTCTAAGTCTACGCGATCGCCTGCCGCAAAAGCGATTGTAGGTCCTGCAAATAAGTAATTCATCACCCCGTCGAATTGAGTACCATCCAACCACTCGCGGGAATCTCCCCAAACTTCCCCGACAATGTAGGCATCAGGATTGATAGCTTTAATGCGATCGCGAAATTCCTGCCAAAAACCAGGAGTTTTTATTTCAAATGGCACATCTAACCGCCATCCGTCAATACCGAATTTAATCCAATATTCGGCAATTTCCATGATGTATTCCCGAACTTCCGGGTTATCGTGGTTAAATACTGGCAAGGCTCGATTTCCACCCCAACCTTCATAGTTAGCAGGATACTCACCGTTGTAAGCAGAAAGGGGCCAGTCTTCAATTTTAAACCAATTTAGCCAAGGTGAATGAGGACCATTTTCTAAAACGTCGTGGAAAAAGAAAAAGCCGCGACTGGAGTGATTGAAAACTCCATCTAACACAACTTTGATATTGCGATCGTGTGCTGCGTCTAGCAATTCCCTAAAAGCCCCATTGCCCCCCAGCATCGGATCTACCTGATAATAATCGTGGGTATGATAGCGGTGATTGCTAGCCGATTGAAATATGGGCGTAAAGTAAATAGCGTTAATGCCCAAATCCTGTATATAGTCTAGCTGCTCTAGAATACCCCACAAATCTCCACCTTTGTAACCTTGGAGTGTGGGCATTGCTTCCCAATCTTCCCAACGTGCTTCATGCAAAAGCCGTTTGCGTGGCTGTTTGCTTTTGGCAAAGCGATCTGGAAAGATTTGATAGAAAACTGCATCTTTAACCCAGTCTGGTGTTTTTATATCCATGAATCGCTGCTATATACCTTTACAGACATCGTTACAAATACTTACATATTTGTGACTCACACTTCTGATAGATAATCAGTCAAGGGTTAAGAGTTAAGGGTCAAGGGTCAAGGGTTAAAGGTCAAGGGTCAAGGGTCAAGGGTCAAGGGTCAAGGGTCAAGGGTCAAGGGTCAAGAGTCAAGGGTCAAGAGTCAAGGGTCAAACCTTAAGGCTTAATGCTCAAACTTTAAGGCTTAATGCTCAAACTTTAAGGCTTAATGTTCTAACCTTAAGGCTTAATGTTCTAACCTTAAGGCTTAATGCTCAAACCTTAAGGCTTAATGCTCAAACCTTAAGGCTTAAAGGTTAATCTAATCTTGACTCTTGACTATTGACTCTTGACTCTTGACTATTGACTCTTGACTATTGACTCTTGACTATTAACTGTTGACTCTTGACTATTGACTCTTGACTTTGCTTACAAAAATTCAATAGAATTTGAGGTAAAAATGAGACACGATAAACTTTCACCTGGTCTGCTGTTAGCGTATGAAGATTACCAACGCTACGGAGCGCAAGCTTTAGCTCCACAAATGCGATCGCTTGGTATCTTGGCACCCAGAAACACTATACAGCAAACTAAGAGCATCGTTTTTATCTACTGCGACGAAGACGCTGACTTAAGTCACTTATTACAACAAGGTATCGAAGTCAACCAAAACACCGGAAGTGTGCGGACAGCTTATTTACCCCTCAGTACTTTAGACCATTTATCTGATGAAAATGCCGTTCATCGCATCAAGCCATCACGCAAAATGCACCTGCGGATGGATGTCGCGAAAAAAGACGTACATTTGACAGAGTTTCAAAACAAAACCGGACTCACAGGAGAAAAAGTCGTTATCGGCATTGTAGACACCGGTATCGATCCGAAACACCCCGCTTTTAAAGGTCGCATTTTACGCATTTGGGATCAAACTCTACCTGGTCCCGGTGTCAAAGAAGGCGCCTACGGAGCAGAATTAAGCAAAGACCAACTAACAATTTCTCAAGACACAGAAGGACACGGCACCCACGTTGCTGGCATTGCCTCATCTGCTGACAGCACTTATAGTGGTGTCGCACCAAAAGCAGAATTAGTCATCGTCAAAAGCGATTTACAAGATGCTCACATTGCCGATGCAGTTCGTTACATTTTCCGCGTTGCTGGTGAAATGAACCGCCCAGCAGTGGTAAACTTAAGCTTGGGTGGACACGCTGATGCTCATGATGGCAGCGACTCCTTATCAAAAGTCATTGATGCCGAAACTGGTCCTGGAAGAATTGTCTGCTGTGCCGCAGGTAATGAGGGTAACAGCAACATTCATGCTCAAGCGAAAATCTCTACCACTGCCATATCTACTATCCGTTTTAATGTTCCCCAAAACCAAGTAGGCATTGCTTGGTTAAATGGTTGGTATTCTGGCAAAGGTCAGTTAGAAGTATCTGTGCGGACTCCCAACGGTTTTGTTACCCCCTTCCAAAAAATCATTACCAAAGACAATCCCACCCAAGATTACAAATTGGCAGATGCACAGGTGCAAATAGCCACACCAGGACCAGATCCGATGAATGGCGACCATAATTTCTTTGTACAAATTCGCGGTAATGGTACAACGGCAGTTATGGAAGGCATTTGGCAGCTGCGGGTACGCAATACAGGTTCGAGTGAAACACGTTTGGATGTGTGGACGTTAGATGACCAATCGGCGGTATTTTTCACGGGTAAAAGTGTGCAGGATGCTGTGAAAATTGGTTCCCCAGGAGCTTGCAAGAATGCAGTTACGGTGGCTTCTTACACTACTAAGGTGAAATATACAGATATTGATGCCAAACCTCAAGAAATAGGCTTGGAATTGCATAGTATTTCTGATTTTAGCAGTGAAGGTCCCCTGCGGAATGATGCTCACAAGCCGGATGTGGCAGCACCAGGAGCGATGATTGTTTCTACACTATCATCTACTGCTCAAAGTTTTGGGCGATCGTCAATGATTAATTCTAAGTTTGTGGTTTCAGCTGGCACTAGTATGGCAACACCTTTTGTTACTGGTTTGGTGGCACTGTTGTTGCAACGGAATCCCAAACTTGACCCCGCTGGTGTTAAAGAATTGTTACGTAAAAATAGTTCCATACCCAAAAAAGCAGCGGGAACCTTTGATAGGAAATGGGGCTTTGGATTGATTGATGCTAAAAATCTTTAAACAGATATAGAGGCATAGGAAATCAGGTTTATACAAGGGTAGGCAAAAGGTCTGCCCTTGTTCCTTGGGAGACTCCAAAAAAATCATCAAAAAAGGAGTTTCAATAAAAAAAAATTGGATAAACAACCTAAGCGATCGCTCAATTATTCACTCCTATAATGAGAATATAGAAAAACATTAAACGAAAAACAGGTGTAATTAATTATGCAGGCTATTTTTTGGACTGTAGAAAAAATACCATCTCCAATGTTATAGATTATTAATTGGGTAATTATAACAGCGATCGCACTCCCCAATTAACTAGATTTCTACCTCATACTTGTATATTTATTTTCTCGATATAGAAATAAAAAACATTGATCCAGGAAGCAGCAAATTCAAATTGGTATAACATCTAGGAAATTGCTATAATAAAACGCTGATAGTAAAAATGTATGATGAGCAAATGAATATATCGCTTGATCCTACTCATGAGCAATTTGTTATATCTAAAATTGAAAGCGGAAAATACGCGAACGCAGATGAAGTAATTGCTGCTGCATTGCAATTGTTGGAAGAACAGGAACAATATATTCTTTGGTTAAATGATACTCGTCAGAAAGTAGCAGTTGGTTTGGAAGAAATTGAACGAGGTGATGTTCTAGATACCGAAGTTGTCATCAACCAACTCAAAGAGAAATTGCTTCAAAAACGCGAGGCTCAAACATGAGTCGTTCCACTATCTCTCAAACGGCAAGCAGAGATTTGGTTGAGATTTTAGATTATTTTACAAATATTAATATTGATGCTGGGGAACGTTTTATACAGGAGTTTGAGAAAAAGTGCAAAAACATGGTAAATTTTCCGAATATGGGGCGTAGTTACGAAGATATCGCTCCCTTTTTACGAGGATTACCTATCGACGGTCATATAATTTTGTACAAAGTAATTGACGAGGAAATCACAGTTGTCCGTGTTGTTAGTGGAAAGCGAGATTTGAAGTCATTGTTTTCAGATTCTTAATCTAGTTGTGAGTGCGATCGCCTGCGACCAACCGGAGGTCATCGCCTGATATGATTGCTTGGTTGGACATAAGGAAACTCAACGGTATATCGCAGAAACATGATGATGAGCGAACAATATTTTTACCGATATCAATTTACTTATAATGAGAATATAGAAAAACAGTAGCGTAGATAATATATGAGCATTTCTTTGACTCCTGAATTAGAGCAATTTATCCAAAGTCAAATTGCTAGCGGTAAATATGCTTCGACTGAGGACGTGATTATTGCAGGTATTAAACTCCTGGAGGAAAGGGAAAGGATTTATAAGGGTAGGTTTGAGGAATTAAAACGGGAAATTGCGATCGGAGTAGAACAACTCGAACGTGGGGAAGTAATTGATGGGGAGATAGTTTTTCGTCAATTAGAGCAGAAATTACAACAGCGTCGTCAGTAAGCAGGGAAATGATTAATATTTGTAGATTTACTGCTGCTGCAAGTCGGGATATTGAGAACATAATTGATTATATCGCTGACAGGACTTACGCAAGGACTACGCAGTTACGTCATTGCGACGCAAGGAAGCAATCTCAAAGTCTTGTTTTCTCGTTACGATATAAATACTGAAATATGATCATTGATGTTGGAATAATTACCATAAAAAGAATCAAGAGCGTAAACGCAACGCAGCTTGTCGTAAGACATCGCATTTACCGATGAGCGAACAATACTACATCTATTTAATGACAAACAAAGATAATACTGTGCTTTATACAGGTGTTACGAATGATTTAATCAAAAGGGTTTATGAACACAAAGAAAAATTAATTGCTGGTTTTACAAGCAAGTACAACGTGAATAAATTGGTTTATTACGAAATTTTTACCGATATCAATAATGCGATCGCAAGAGAAAGACAAATCAAAGCAGGTTCTAGACAAAAGAAAATCGATTTAGTCAATAGAATGAATCCAGAATGGTGCGATTTATATGATGATTTATTGTAAAATCGTCATTGCGAACGTAACGAAGTGGAGGAAGCAATCGCAATATCTCCGACTACGAACAAGTCAATGAGATTGCTTCGTCGTTCCTCCTCGCAATGACAGGAAAGAAAAGCGATCGCACTGCTGACAAAAATAATTTTGCCTTAACCTGTCGCGAGTGGGGGGCAAGTCTATGTATTTAAAGTCCTATCGCTTATCCTGAACTACAAACGACCACCAACGAGCATTATCAGAGGTGTAATTTTTGTTTTCTATATTTGGTTTATTTGATTTATCTGGATTTTCCCATTCTGTACCAATCGGGTTGTTGGTACCTTTATTAGTGATAAAACATTCTGAAAGATTACCAGTAATATCTTTTTTCTTGCAGTCAATCGCAAAATTTTGGCGCAATGTGTCATCACACTTATTAAGACTAAGAAGACCGTTAGGAAAAGTAGTAAGACAAGCATCACCATTAATTTCAATTCTAGGACGAATTTCATAAGCGTCATGAGTTCGCTTATAAATCAGTTTAAATTCACTATTCCTCTCTACTCTCTGAGTCCAGTTTACAGTGGCGCGAGTACCCAAAGCCGCAGAATTTCCCTCCATACTAATACGCCAAGCTGAATCCAGACCACCACCAGTTACTATGGTATAAATTTGTTCATCTGAGGGATGTTTTTTTTGCGATATGAACGATGGATTCTTAAAAATATTATAACCTACCACTGCTGTGACTAAACTTCCACCTACCAACCCTACCCAGCGCAAAAACTTTTTTCGGTTTATCCCCGCATAAGTTTGCTTTTTTTCTGTTGTTTCTCCTTCTGATAAATCAGCTTCAGAGCCACATTTACAGTGAAATTTTAGTGTTATTTTTTCAATGAAAACCTTGTATTCTGCTTTCTTAATAGAAGGTTTTAGTTCATTCCAACAGAGTTTACATATAGCTTCTGTATCTCCTACCTTGTTTAAATAGTCAATTAGGCTTATAGCGAAGTTAGAAGGTGAAGAATGTTCGTATATAAAATCAAGTTTAGAGTAGTCGGATATTCCAATTCTTATACATAGTGCTTCTCGTTCTTTGGCTTTCTGGCTACTAACCAGTAGTTCTGCTAATGCGGTTAATTCATCTTGGGTTAGTTCATCTTGGCTTGATTCTTGTGACATAGTTTTTACTTCTCATACTACTTCCAATTTAGTTTTGATTTAATACTTTCCAAATCAGCCGCGTATTTCCCTCTTTTAAACACAACTTCAAGTTCCTTGCAGATTTTCCCAAGAGCTTGCTGATCATCTGTACTATGCAAATAGTCAATTAGCTGTACGGCAAAATCAGCATCGGTTGATTGTCTTAAAAATCCAAGTTGATTTGCTTCAATTCCAATTCTTATACAAAGTGCTTTTCGTGCTGAATATTCTGCACGTCCACTACGTATCAGCAGTTCTGTAAGTATTTCTCTGTCAGAGTCGTTTAGTTCTTCAGGTGCAGGTTTGTTCGTGACTGGAGGCTGTTCTTCAATAGAAACCGTCTTTTCAATATTTGGCTTATTCTTCAGAACAGGAGTTAATTGCTCTGGAATACCTGCCAACCGAATTGCAGCACAACCTAATTTGTGGGCAAATTCGACAGTTCGTCCTGCTCCTAAAGCATCGTAAAAACCCACAGCAAATTCAATTGCTGCTTTATCACCGATCGCCTGTTTCATGCCAATGACATAATTAATGTGTTGTGCGATCGCTTCTGCTTGCACTTCGGAATAACAGCCATTAAGCACAACACACTCAACTGTCTCTGCAAACAGTTCAAAGAGTCCCGCTAAAGCTTCTCCATCGACTAATTTTGTCGAACCTGTTTCATCTTCAAATACCAAACCCTCATCCCCTGTTCCATGCCCAGAAAAATGAACAATAGAAGGATTGATATCTAGCATAGCCCTCTGTATGTCCCTCGGTCGCACTGCAAACATTGATTTTACAACAAACTGATCGCGGTTTTCTGCCCGATGTAATCCTTCTTCAATATCTCGCACCTCCTGCCCTAAACGTAGTCGTGAAGTGTCTTTAGGATTTGCTGTCAATATTAAGATTGTTTGCACGGTTTACTAAACTCCAGTTATATAATTTGACATCATACCAGTCACCAGACCATCAGATTCGTTACTTATATACGCGATTCTTATCAAACCTACAAATGTAAAAATGGCGATTCCGCAAAAATACTAGTTAAAAAGTGAAAGTACTATGCAGGTAGAGTGCTTTGGGAGTTTCTTGGTTAATCCGTCGAAAAAGTTTCTTTCTCGCATCAAGCCTTACGTCTTTCAGTGCGATCGCGCTACACTGAAAACTAACTAGAGTGAAAAAGTATCGAACAAATAAGGACTTCTTCAATGACAGCTTCTATAGAACGTAGCTTAAATAAAATACCACCTTTAGAAAGTGGCGATAGACTCAGCCGTCACGAATTTGAGCGTCGCTATATAGCAATGCCGCATCTCAAGAAAGCAGAATTAATTGAAGGAGTCGTCTACGTGTCATCACCATTACGTTTCAAAAGTCATGGACAACCTCACGGTGATTTAATTATCTGGTTGGGGACTTACAAAGTTTCCACCCCAGGAGTAGAGTTAGGTGATAATGCTACAGTTCGCCTAGATTTAGATAATGAACCACAGCCTGATGTTCTATTATTAATAGATGAAAGATTGGGTGGACAGGCAAAAATTAGTGAAGATGACTACATTGAAGGCGCCCCAGAGTTAGTGGCAGAAGTTGCCGCTAGTAGTGCATCAAATGACTTGTATGATAAGAAACGCGCATACCGTCGCAATGGTGTGCAAGAATATATTGTTTGGCAGATTTTGGAAAATAAAGTTGATTGGTTCAGCTTACAAAATGACGAGTATGTAACATTAGAAGCGGATGGAAATGGTGTGATTAAAAGTCGGATATTTCCTGGCTTGTGGTTAGATATGGCAGCGCTATTAACAGGAAAAATGACTAAAGTTTTAGCGGTGCTGCAACAAGGTTTGAATTCAACAGAACATCAGGCTTTTGTTGAGCGGTTGTCACGACAATCTTAATAAAGCCAAATCTACCTGTTTTAACAATGCATCTTTAGTAGAGTTGTTATCTAATATAATATCAGCGCGCGCTGCTTTTTCGGCAATTGGCATTTGACTCTTAATTCTGGCTTGTGCTTGTTCTAAAGTTAGATTATTCCGCTGCATTAATCTTACTAATTGTTGTTGTTCTAAACAGCTTACTACCCAAATTTCTGTAACTAAATCTGTCATTTTCGCTTCAAATAGTAAAGGTATAACAAATACCAGTAGAGACGTGATTAATCGCGTTTCTACAATTAAGCGATCGCGCACGTAAGGATGAATCAAATTCTCTACCCAACTCCGTTCTGCTTGATTATTAAAGATAATTTCGCCGAGTTTTACCCGGTTGAGGCTATTATCTGGAAGTAAAATTTGTTCACCATAACGTTGAGCGATCGCTTGCAGAATTGGTGAATTCACAGATACTGCATCTCTAGCATATATATCTGCATCGAAAATCGGTAAACTATAAGCTGTAGCTAAATAATTTGCTACAGTTGTTTTGCCTGTGGCAATACCTCCAGTTAAACCAATTATACGTTTACTCATTTGATAACAACCCATTTTATCAAGGCTTGGGTTAATCCTTCTAAAGTATGTTCTTCAGCTTCAACATCTACCCGTCCTAATAAAGAACGACAATCTTTAGAGGTTTGAGGACCAATAGAAGCAATACAAATCCCTTCTAAAGAATTTTCCAGTGATTTTGAAAAGAGTTTTGTTGTCAGTTTGTTGAAACATTGTACAGTTTTAGAACTAGCAAAAGTAATCACATCCAAGCTTTTATTTTGCAGCGCTAATTCTGCCGCAGGAGGGATGCTATTTGGACAGCAAGATTGATATGCGGCAACTTCTGTTACCTGTGCACCTTTAAGAGTGAATTCTTTCACTAAAACTTCTCTTCCACCGCTTTCAACTCTGGGAAATAATATCTTTTTTCCTGTCAGTTCTTCGGGGAAGTTTGCTATTAAGGAATCTGCAATAAAATTAGGGGGAATAAAGTCTGGCTGCAAACTTCTTTGCTTAAGACTTTGAGCGGTTTTTTCACCAACAACGGCAATTTTTATTTTAGCTAAAGCACGGTTATCTATATTTTGTGTTTTCAGCCTTTCAAAAAAGTAATCTATGGCATTGGTGGAAGTGAGAATTAACCAATTAAAATCGGACAAATGCGCGATCGCATTATCTAAACCTGACCAACTTGAAGGTGCTACTATTTCTAATGTTGGCATTTCAATCACAGTAGCACCAACTTCGGTCAGGCGATCGCTAAATTGGCTCGATTGTCCAACTGAACGTGTAACTAAGATTGTTTTACCGACGAGGGGGGGAGAGGAGGGGGAGAGGGGGGGATGGGGGGATGGGGGGAGGTTATTTGACATAGCAGGGGGTGGCTAGTAAGAATCGTCTTAGTCTATATTCTCAGATTGCAGGTATCTGCGTAAACCGACAACTTCCCCAATGACTATTACCACTGGTGATAAAGATTCTCCAGCGGTTTCTTCGAGAATATTGTCAAGTTGAGCTATGATAATTTTTTCTTGGGGAGTGCCTGCCCAACGGATAATGGCAATGGGTGTTAAACGCGATCGCCCATATCGCAGCAATTGATGTACAATTTCAGGTAGATTTCGTCCTCCCATCAAAATTACCAGGGTTTCTAAACGTGATAGCGATTCCCAATCTAAAGCTTCTGTTTCATGGGCTGTGAATACTGCAAAACATCGACTTAAAACTGGATCTGTCAGGGGAATTCCTGCAAGTAACGGTGCTGCTAAAGCTGAGGAAATTCCTGGTACTACTTCAAACTGACAATTTGCTTTTTTTAAAGCTTCAATTTCTGAAGTACAGCGTCCAAAAATAAACGGATCACCTGATTTTAAGCGTACAACTTGTTTATTTTGCTGACAATGTTTGACGAGTAAATTGTTAATTTCAACTTGCGGTGTACTTGGTTTACCACCGCGTTTACCTACATCTAATTTGAAACAATCAGATGGTACTAATTCTAATAATTGAGCATCTACTAAAGCATCGTAAACTAAAACTTCTGCCTGAGCTAAAAGATGATAAGCTTTGACGGTGAGGTATGCTACATCTCCTAATCCTGCTCCTACGAGGTAGACTTTACCTTTTTGTTTAGTCATGACTTCTGGAGGATTATTAATCGCAGATAAACACGATCTAATGTAGTAAGCACGGAGAGTGCTTAAAATCGAAGATTTGGATTTGAGCACTCTCCGTGCTCACTACGAATGAAGAAAGTTTAGTTTATTTGTCTCGTGTTGATTTTTTGGAATAGCCGATCAACTCGCTCAAGCATTTTGGAGTTTCTTTGTATTTGAAATAATTCTCTGGCTTTTTTCAAAGCAACGATCGCATCTTCTAGTTGTTGTTGCCGTCCCAAAGTTACTGCTAAGTTATAATAAGCGTAGGCATTTTTTGGATCGAGGCTGATGGCTTTTTTGTATTGTGCGATCGCTTCTGTTGATTTACCTTGATCGTCAAGAGTATTTCCCAAACCAATATAAGCTTTAGCAAAGTTTGGTTCCAACTCAGCGATTAGTTTAAACAATAATTTTCACAAATCCTCCACGGATTGCGATAATTTACTTGATCTAGCTATCATTTTATCTAATAATTTATTGATTTTATCAACTTTTTCGGTTTGTCGTTGTTTTTGCAATAAATCTTTAGCTAATTGTAAGTTTTTTATCGCTTCTTCTCGCTTTTCTTGCTGCATGAGAACATTAGATAGACGCAAGTAAGCATCAGCATATTTGGGACTGCGATTAATCACTTCACCAAAAATTTCCGCTGCTGATTCTAAATTACCTTGTTGGGTTAAGACATCTCCCAACAGCAAGCGAACCACATCATTAGTAGAGTTAATGGAAATAACTTTGCGAAATACTGCTTCTGCTTCTGGATAATCTTGTTTTTGATAAAGAGTTACTCCTTCTTGAAACAAATTTGAAGTAATCAAAGTTTTGACAGAGAAATAAATCAAAAGGAATATAGCGAGGATGACTACAATAATAGCAAAAATTGAACTTAAGGGAATTTCTAACATGATTTTAAGCCAAAAGACAAGCGACAGGGAAAATTAGATATTCGACGAAAAAGAGCTTCCAGATGAATTGATAAAATTTGGCGATCGCGCTTTTATCTTGCAAGTCTACCGACTTACTTTGAAACCACATTAAACTCAACGCTGCAAGATGAGTAATTACCACAAAAACTGGATTAACTTCCGCAATTCGTAGCACAGCTACTAAAATCATACCAACATAGCAAACAGTCAACACCCAAAGAGCCAAATTAAACACGGCTTTTTGACCGAGTTGGAGAGTGAAAGTAGTGATATTATAGAGGCGATCGCCTTCCATATCGGGGATATCTTTAAAGATAGCGATCGCAAAGCTAAATACCACAATAAACACTGTCAAAACCCACACCGTAGACGGAATTCCTTTGTTTTGTTGCAACAGCCAATTAAAGTGCAAAAACAGCCCCAAATTTACAATAGCCCCCCGCACACTAAAAATACACAAAGCCGCCCAAAAAGGAAACTGTTTTAAGCGAATTGGTGGTAAAGAATAAGCCGTCCCAATTCCCAAACTAATAGTTACCAACCCTAATAAAAACGGTCCACCCAGCCACGCTATAGCTAGTGCGAGAATCCCAGCAATACCCACAATTAATTGTCCAGTGCGACGCGAAAATTCTCCCGCTGCTATTGGTAAATGAGGCTTATTAATTTTGTCAATTTCCACATCTTCTAATTGATTCAACCCGACAATATAAACATTGCCACACAGACAAGCAATCCATGCTGCAAAAAGTTGAATTAAACTAGGAAAAGAAGATGAGGTAGCGCTAGCAATCAAATACAAACCCAACACACTCAAAGTAGTGCCAATAATCGTATGTGGACGGGAAAACTTCCAAAAAGCATACAACCAGCCACCCAGAAAATTGAAATACCCTTGTTTAGAAATCTGACTCATAATAATTTTTGATTGAAAAGACTTTGTTGGTTGATAGTTGATGGTTGATGGTTGTTAGTTGATACCCACTAACCACTAACATTGTAGAGACGCGATTAATCGCGTCTCTACTCCTAACCACTATCCACTACCCATTCCCTCATTTATTTCCAAATAACAACCCAAATCGAATTAAACCACGTTCATAACCACGACTCATTAACCCCAGGGATAGCGCTCCAACAATAGTACTCCAACCCGATCGCAGTAATCCAAAAATTGCTTGGGGAGTGAAAGCCGAATCAATTACTATATTCCAAAATGGGGCGACAGCAATAGACCAATCAGCAGTGCGGATATTTTGTAATGGGAGTTTTTGAGCGATCGCTTCATACTGAGGTAAAGAAATCACATAAGGCAAGCAATATACTCGGTAAATATCCTGTAAATGCTTTTGTTCATCTTCACTCAGCGGTGACTCATCAATCGGACGATGACACCAAGTCACCATAATCAAAGTTCCACCAGGTTTTAGCACCCGATAACACTCTTGCAGAAACTTGGCTTTATCTGGCATATGTTCGCCACTTTCCAGCGACCAAACCAAGTCAAAAGAATCGTTAGCAAAGGGCATTTCTTGAGCATTTGCCACCTGGAAATGACATCTACCACTCAAACCAGCTTCTTGAGCGCGTTCCGTGGCTCTAGCGGCTTGCACCGGACTCAGAGTAATCCCTGTCGCCGAAGCATTAAATTTGTTTGCCAAGTACAGAGAACTACCACCAATTCCACAACCCACATCGAGGATGTTCTCTGCTTGCTGCATCCCCGACCACTTGAGTATTTCTTCGATTAAGTCTATTTGCGCTTGACGACGGTCTTTTTTCAGCTTTCCATCTGCACCATAATAGCCGTGGTGCATATGTTCGCCCCAAATTTCTTCCCACAGACCGGAGGAAGCATCGTAAAATTGCTGAATTTGTTGGTAAAGTGTTGCACTCATGAATTTATTGGGGAATGGGGAATGGAAATTAAAGACGCGTTACCTGAAGCCAAAAGACTTTACATGTAACGTCTCTACATTCATTTTCACTTTTTATGTCTAATAAACATCTGGTATAAATTAATTATGCGTTGTCCTAAACCCTTGTAGAGACGTAGCAATGCTACGTCTTTACGTATGACCCTGGAGATGTCTAATGGGTAATGACCGATTACCAATTACCATCTCCCTACTTTCTAATCAAACATACTGATAGGCTACCATGTGTGTTTTTAATTAGATAAGGGTATTTTTATTTTCAAGGAGGTTCAGCCTTATTTATCCATGTTGTAAAAATTTAAATTTATAAATCTTACCTTGACATGACTGTTGCTCGTACAATTTGCTTGGGATTTCTGGCTGTGATTGCCGTGGGAACGATTTTGCTGATGATGCCTTTTTCTACCAGCAATGGTACGTGGAATGACTTAATTGTGGCATTATTTACTTCCACATCCGCAGTTTGCGTTACAGGTTTATCAGTAGTTGATCCTGGTACTTATTTTTCCTTTTGGGGACAGTTGTTTATTGCTTTACTAGCTCAAATTGGCGGTTTGGGTTACATGACAACCACAACTTTTCTGATTTTGCTAATTGGACGTAAGTTTGATTTGCGACATAAAATGGCGATTCAACAAGCTTTAGACCGACCGGGAATGAGTGGTAGTAAACAAGTGATTCGTTCAATTATTGCTACAACTTTGATTTTTGAAATTACTGGAACATTTTTACTTTTACCAGCTTTTGTTCCCAAATATGGATGGAGTCAAGGACTTTGGTTAGCGATTTTTCATAGTATAAATGCTTGGAATAATGCCGGTTTTAGTTTGTTTAAAGATAACTTGATTGGGTATCAGTCATCTTTCTTAGTAGTCTTTACTATTACAGGCTTGATTATCTTTGGTGGTATTGGTTATCAAGTAATTTTGGAAATGTATCTTTGGTTAAGCGATCGCTTTCACAAAAAAACAGAAAGATTAGTATTATCCCTAGATTTTAAAGTCGCTACAATCACCACAATCATACTTTTAATCTTAGGAACTATTGTGTTTTTGGCGATAGAAATCAGAAATCCTCAAACCTTTGGCAATCTCAGTTTTATTGACCAATTATTAGTTGCTTGGTTTCAATCAGTAACACCTCGAACTGCTGGCTTTAATACTATTGATATTGGCAAGATGACAAATGCTGGTTTGTTTGTTACGATTGCACTGATGTTTATTGGTGCAAGTCCTGGTGGTACTGGAGGCGGAATTAAAACAACAACTTTGCGAGTTCTTACCAGTTGTACAAAAACCATTCTTCAAGGGAAAGAAGAAGTTTTATTATATGAACGTAAAATAGCAACATCTTTAATTTTGAAAGCTGTTGCTGTGTTAGTAGGTTCAATAGCAACCGTTATTATTTCTACACTTTTAATTAGCCTCACCGATCCAAAATTGGATTTCATTCAAATTCTGTTTGAAGTAATGTCAGCTTTTGCTACAGTTGGTCTGTCCACAGGAATCACGGGAAATGTTTCTATAGCAGCGAAGCTAATTTTAATTATTACAATGTATATTGGAAGAGTCGGTATTTTACTACTGATGTCAGCTATAATAGGAGACCCCCGTCCTAGCAGAATTCACTATCCGGAGGAAAATTTACTCGTAGGCTAGTGAAAATAATCAACAAAACAAATAATAGCTAATGACTAATTAAATATATGTAGACAAAACTGATAAAATGTCACTAAATTAGGCAAAAAATAAAGTTTTTATATCTAACTATTTTTTGTCTTAGATACAGACAGGAAAAATAAGGAAAACAACTGTGAATCTGTCATCGTTAGGTTTTTTTCGCAGTCTACGTCACGATAACCGCCAATTTGCCGTTATTGGCTTAGGTCGCTTTGGTCGTTCGGTATGTTCTACCCTACATAAACTAGGCTATCAAGTACTGGCAACAGATATTAATGAAAAGCGGGTATCCGACGCATTAACAGAGCAACTAGTTGGTCATGCTTTACAGTTAGACTCAACGGAACCAGCAGCACTGAAAGAAGCTGGAGTTTTTGAATTTGATACAGTAATTGTCGCAATTGGAAACTACGTTCAAGAAAGTATTATCACCACCCTGAACGTCAAGGAGGGTGGTGTACCTCACGTAGTAGCCAAAGCCTCTAGTGAAGTTCACTGCAAGCTGCTGCGACGTGTGGGGGCAGATCACGTTGTATTTCCGGAGTTTGAGGCAGGTTCTGCCCTAGCGAGATCGCTCACCCAACCTTCAATTTTAGACAGATTTGACCTTGATCCAGATAACAGCATTGTCGAAATTATTGTACCTGATGAATTTCATGGTAAAACTATCGCCGAACTTCAACTTCGTAACCGCTATGGGTTGAATTTACTAGCAATGAGTCGCAATGGTAAATTTATCATTAATCCTGATTCAAGTAAGCATCTAGAGCGCGGTTCAGCAATAGTAGTTATTGGTTGCAACAAAGATATTAATCGTTTGCCAATTTAAAAAATGGGAATGGGGAATATCATGTCCCTTTAATTAACAGTAATAAAAACGTCGCAACCGTCGTTTAGACGTTCCACTGGAACGTCTAAACAACTTTTCCCCTCTTAAAATCCCCATTATCCCTTGCCGCTAAGGTCAGCAGGAGTTTCTATAGGTGTTTCTGGTAGATTTGGCATTTCTGGCGGATTTAGGGGCTGTTGTTCAACTGAAATTGGTACATTCCCAGGATTGCTTTGTGTTTCGGTTGGAGAAGTTTCTAGTTGATTTGGTGTTTGGGAGGGAGTTGAAGTTTGAGTAACTTCAGGTTGGCTTTTCTTTTCGGCAATTTGCAACATTAATTGCTCAACCTTATAAGCTTCTGGAAGGTTTCCCAATTCCCGGTATTCATTGCGAGCGCGTTTAAATGCTGCATTAGCTTTGTTAATTTCGCCTTGATTGTAGAAAGTTACTCCCAAGTTGTAATAAGCTAAGGCATTCTTAGGATTTTGACTAAGTGCTTGCTTGTAAGCGACAACAGCCTCTGAAGATTGACCAAGACTAGCTAACAAACTGCCCAGATTAGAATAAGCGATCGCATTTTGAGGATTTAGCTTTATCGCTTGCCGATAAGCAGCAATCGCTTGGGGTATTTCACCTTGCTGTTGTAAGGCGATGGCTAAGTTAAAATATGCATTAGCATTACTACCATCAAGATTTATTGCTTGCTGATATTCGGCGATCGCTTCTTTTAGCTGACCTTGTTCATACAGTGCCAATCCCAAGTTATAATGGGCTGCTATCATTGTTGGCTCTATCACCAACGCTTGACGATAAGCAGTAACTGCCGCTTCTTTTTGTCCTTGTTTTTGTAAGGCTAAAGCTAGGTTATAATATGCCTCGCTCAAATCAGGATTCATCCTAATCGCTTCTGCATACTCTTGCACTGCTGCTTCCAAGCGATTTTGCTGTAAAAAAATATTACCCAAGTAATTACGTGCTAGCCCCAAATTTGGATCTCGCTGCAACGCTTGACGAAAGGCATATTCAGCACTCAGTAAATCATTGCGGTTATAGCGCGTCACTCCCTGCTGGTAATAACTAGCTGCTTCTAAATCCTGAGTGACAACATTTTCCTGGGCAAGCAGTTTGCTTCCTGGTAACTCAGTAAACGTTGATGTCATCAGCAGCAAAAACCCAGAGGAAGAAAATAGCACCATCTTGGAGGTGCAAAGAAACCACCGACAAAGTTGATTTTTTTTAAACATGAATGGTATACCTGGACTTATTGTTAAAGGCTTATAAGTCAGAGTACCCACCAGAAAAGAGAAAATTAAGCTTGACGTAAAAAATCTATGAAGACTGAGGCAATCCCCCGTGAATTGGGAAGCCTACACTGTACCGAAAGGGAGCGTGTAGGTAGTTCACGCACAAAAGCGTTACAGCAGATTGCGTTGTGATTAAATACACGTAGAGACTATTCTGTGCTACGTCTGTGAGCGGGTTTTGGGTTTTACGGCTGTACCTCCTAAACCTGAAATCTGCTGTAATATGCATAGTATTTAGTTAATTAGCCATTTGCAAACTAACTTACCATCTTCAATTTCCCATTTAGCGCTCAAGGGATTTTTGGGAAAACTTTTTAAAGGCAAGTTGAGATTATTGTTTGTTACCTGCTGAGATAAATCTTGTCGTTCAATGTTTCTTACAGTTGAAGAATTAAAATTGAATAAAGATTTTTTGTAGTTAAATAACATAGCGATCGCACTTCCTTGGTTGAATGTTTATCAGATAACATCTTTGTTTCTGTATACTTAATAGGCGTAAGCAAAATTAACTTATGCACTTTTGTATAATAGACATCTCCAGAAAACAATGTAGAGACGTAGCACAGAATAGTCTCTACAAGGGTTTGGGGCAACGCATAGTTCAATTCGGTCGATGTCTAATGCGTATGTTATAGATTTATAAAGTTATGAGTTTTTGATCCGGTTAAGAAAGATAGTGGGGCGTAAATAAGAACGTGAGTGACGTCATAAGGAGGAAAATGCAAATGACTGAAGATAATAAAAACCGCACTTTATCTGTTGATATTGGCGGCAGTGGTGTCAAGGTTCTGCTTTTGGATAGTAAGGGTAATCCATTAAGTAAGAAAGTGCGAAAAGAAACACCACAGCCAGCGAAACCCGAACCTGTGATTAATGCAATTGTTGAGTTAGCAGCAACTCAAGGTGAATTCCATCGCGTTTCGGTAGGTTTCCCCGGTGTCGTGCGCGATGGAGTGACGGAAACGGCAGTAAATTTGCATCCAGATTGGATTAAGCTTGATTTGACAAAGGAATTGTCACAGCATTTAAACAAGCCTGTGCGGGTAATTAATGATGCTGATATGCAAGGTTTGGGAGCAATTGTAGGTAAGGGCGTAGAATTGGTGATTACTTTGGGTACAGGCTTTGGTTCGGCTTTATTTGTACATGGTAAATTAGTGCCGAATTTGGAAATGGGGCATCATGAGTTTAGAAAAGGAGAGACGTATGAGCAACAATTGGGACGTGCAGCTTTGGAAAAGGTTGGTGATAGTAAATGGAATCGACGCTTAGATCATGCGATCGCATCTTTACAAAATCTATTCAATTATAATTACCTTTATATCGGCGGTGGTGAAGCCACAAGGGTAAAAATTCAGCTACCTGAAAATGTGAAACTTATCCCAAATATTAGTGGTTTACTCGGTGGAATTGCTTTGTGGCAAGATTGAAAATTGTTTGTGGTAGAGACGCGAGGAACATCGCGTCTCTACAATGTTAGTTCTTGGGCATCAGGCATTTATCCCCCTTGTCCCCCACTCCCCTACTCAGTCTTGCGAAAGATGTCGCGAGCGTTAATAAAACTTATTAATTGGAGGGAGAGGGTAGGGATAATAAATCATGCAATTGAAGCCGATAAATCAGCAAGTGGTAGCCATCGTTGGAGCTTCCAGCGGGATTGGACGCGAGACAGCAATGTTGTTTGCGCGACGTGGGGCAAAGGTAGCGGTAGCTGCGCGGAGTGAATCAGGGTTAAATTCGTTGGTGAAGGATATTCAAAGCTTTGGTGGTGAAGCGATCGCCCTACAAGCAGATGTAAGTGACTTTGAACAGGTAAAGGCGATCGCCGATCAAACTGTGGCACAATACGGAAGGCTTGATACTTGGGTTCACGCCGCTGCTACAGGTATAATTGCACCTTTTGAGCAAATTACACCGCAAGAGTTTCAACGAGTTATTGATGTCAACTTGATGGGACAGGTTCACGGTGCGATGGTAGCATTACCCTACCTTAAACAAGAAGGACGCGGGGCATTAATTCATATTTCTTCAATGGAAGGTAGACGTGCTTTACCTTTGCAAAGTCCTTACTCTGCGGCAAAGCATGGTTTAGAAGGTTTCTTAGAAGCGCTGCGAGTAGAATTGCAGTATGAAAAGTTGCCCATCAGCGTTACGTCAATTTTGCCTTCGGTAATTAACACACCGTTCTATAATAAAGTTGCTACCAAATTAGGCGTGAAGCCGACAGGGATACCGCCATATTACGATCCTAGCCTTGTTGCTGAAACGATTCTTTATGTTGCCCAACATCCCACCCGTGATTATATCGTTGGGGATGTCGGTAGAGTGTTAGATGTGCTACAAAGATTTTCGCCTGAGTTAGTGGATTCAGTGTTGGTAGCCATTGGTATTCCGGGACAGCGTACCGACGAACCAAAGTCAGAAAACGCACCAAACAATGTTTTTGAACCGATTGCAGGTTATGACAAAGTGAAAGGAGACTTTGGTAAGCTGGAAGTACCAAGTTTCTCAGATTGGTTGGACATGAACCCACCGGCTAAGTGGGGTGCTTTGGCTGTTGCAGCTTTGGGTGTTGCCGCGTTTCTCGGTGGATGGGGGAATAATAATGATGTGTAGGCAGGTGAAATAGCACAGATCGCACGCTTGTTATTGTAGAGCGATGGCTTTCCAATTCTGTGCTTACTTGAACTGCGAAAGACATATCTGAAAAATCAGTAGGCATATCTTGATCTATGCAAACTATCTCGATTGAAGGCATAAACTTTTTGTTTAATCTAACAGAGATTACAAATGCTCATAGCGATCGCTATTTGCCCAAACATAGGCTGATAATTTTTATACTGCGGCGTTCCTAGGCGATCGCCCCTTACCCCGCAGTTTGGCATGACAAATTGCCGCAGCAGCGCGAACAGATGTCAAGTGTTGTGCTGCTAACCCCGGTTTTTTGCGTCCAGCGCGAATGTTGTAAATGCGTATGGGTTTACCTGTGATGGCAGCGAGACTTAAGGAGGTACGGAGAACTTGTCCACCTCCTTCTCCATAGGAACCGTCAATTTCAATCATGGGGTGCAATACTTTTGTATTTTTGTAATACTACAATAATACAATGTATAAAGATGGTTTGTCATCCTGTTAAGCACGCTTGTATTATTGGCGTTGCATACTAGCGCAATGATTTGACAATAGACATCTGGTATAAGTTAAATATCCGTCATCCAGAACCCTAGAGACGTAGCAGTGCTACGTCTCTACATTATTTTTCACTGCTACGTCTAATACATACAGGTCGATAAATTCGACGTATTGCAGAGACGTTCCACCGGAACGTCTTTACGATTGATTCGGTGATTATGCTATGCAAAAATTAATTGTAAATCTAATACAAAACCAGGAAGAATATCCTCACCAGATAAATTACGAGGAGATTGTAAAACTTCCACTTCTACCAAAGGTCGATAAATTTCTACTTGTTTCTTTTTCGGATTAATCAACCAACCTAAACGCAAACCATTTTCTATATATTCCTGCATTTTGGCTTGAGTATCTTCTAAATCATCACTTTCAGAAACCAATTCGGCTACAAAATCAGGACACAAAGGTAAAAATTTCTTTCGTTGACTTGAAGTGAGTGCATCCCATCTTTCCATCTTTACCCAAGACGCATCGGGGGAACGTGTTGCACCATTTGGAAGTTTAAAACCTGTGGAAGAATCAAAAGCTTTTCCAAGATTATTTTGACGGTTCCAAAACCATATTTGACCTAATAAATCAAAGTTGCGGTTTCCTGTTTCTCCTCCAGTGGGTGACATTATAACTAATTCTCCATATCGCGTTAATTCCAGTCGTAATTCTTTGTTAAAAAGAACAACTTGTTCAAATTGTTCATCTGTAAATTTCAGATTTGGGGGTAACTGTAAAGTTAAGGCACTCATAATTAATTCTCCAGAAAAATGTGAGATTAGGTTGATAGACCAAAATTCAGGTAAATTAGGTACATTCGTAAAACCCAAATTCCTGTAGAGACGTTCCACGGTCACGTCTCTACGTATGTTTAATAACAACGCAATCTGGTGTAAGTTCCTAATTTTTAATTCCAGCATCTTGCTATTAGCAGAATTAATTAAACTATAGGGATGGACGATTACTGGAAATTTTAGATGTTCGGGAGCGATCGCTCTCCAACCTTCTTCTATAAAATAGAAATGGCAATTGGCAATAAATCTGACTTCAGAATTATTCTTTATCGGCGCTTTCATGCCATTTATTTAATATAAAGTTATATAAGGCACTCAAAAAGAAAAATTACAGTGCCTAAATTTTTAGCTGATTCGCAGTGTACATTCTAAAATTAACTTTTGGTTTACCAAAGAGTACGGTTGAATTTCTAAAGCGCGTTGAAAAACTTTGATTGCTTCACCGTACTCGCCAAGTGCGGCATAACACAAGCCCATACCGTGAAGTGCGCCAAAATGTACTGGTATTATTTCTACAACTCTCTGACAATCTGCTAGGGACTTGTGATATTTACGACTGCTGTAGTAGAGAAAAGCGCGACGATTCCAAGCTTCAGCAAAATCTGGTTGTTCTTTGATTAGTTGGTTCAGCATTGTTTCGGCTTCGTCTAGTTCCCCAGCGTCTAGTAACTTTTGACTGCGATCAATGGTTTCTAGGGCAGAAATTCCCTTTTGCTTGAACCAGATCCGCCAAAGTTTCCTAGTCGCGTGTTCTCGCACTATTTCGTCAGGATTTTTCAAATCTTTAAGTAAGGAGCTAATTGATAAAGAATCCATGAATTTAAGGTTTGGGATTGTATATTAGTAATTTCGCACAAAACTATCTAATTAAGTCACTTTTAAAGGCATCTTTAAATTAGGATAATTGCAATTTAGGCAATTATCATGCTATTTGTTGTACTCAGTAATACTGTTAGTGCGTTTACGTAAAATATAAAGTCATTAGCACAAACTTTATAAAAAGGAAAAGGGTGTCTTAGCAGTTGACAAAACCCTAGAAAATAATACTTGATAAAAAGATAACAAAAATTAAATTGACTATGCCAAAACAAAACAGCGTTTCTGGGCATATTGTTCTCACTTCTCATCCCAGTCGTTCTGGTCCCAAACCCATCGCGATTAACTGGGGAGCATCTGACCCGATGCAACGAGGTCCAGTGATTGCTACTTTAACAAAGTCGGCGCACCGCAATGTCATAGGCACTCATTCGGGTGGTTATGCGATTTATCGCGCTTTAGCAGTGGCTAGCGGAGCGCTGCAATCAGATCACATAGCGGATTTAACCAACACGTCTCCAACAGAGCGTATTGGACCATATCCAAGCTGGTCTGACCCGGAAAAAATCGTTTCTCTTGACCCTTATGGTGCGATCGCTTCTGAGGTCTTTGCATCCTACTACGAACAGGGATATGATATCCGTCCGACCATCGCCATCACCAAAGCTCACATCAATATGCCCGAACTGCAAGAAGCGATCGCCAAAGGACGCTTGCAAGTTGATGGTAAAATTATGAAGGCTGGTGGCGATTTGGTGGTGACTAAAGCCGCAATTGAGCCGGTTTGGTATTTACCAGGACTTGCCAAGCGGTTTAATATCACTGAAGGCGAATTGCGTCGCGCTTTATTTGAACAAACTGGGGGAATGTTTCCAGAATTGGTGACACGTTCTGATTTGGAGCTATTTTTGCCGCCAATTGGAGGTTTGACTGTGTATATGATCGGTGATTTTGAAGCGATCGCCGATCCGAATAAACCTCTAGCAGTCAGGGTACATGATGAGTGCAACGGCTCCGATGTCTTCGGTTCGGATATCTGCACTTGTCGTCCTTATCTCGTACACGGAATTGAGGTGTGTGTGCAAACAGCACAAGAAGGTGGTGCTGGGGTAATTGTTTATTGTCGCAAAGAGGGTCGCGCCCTTGGTGAGGTAACGAAATTTTTGGTTTACAATGCTCGCAAGCGTGCTGTTGGAGGCGATCGCGCTGATGCCTACTTTGAACGTACTGAATGTGTGGCAGGTGTCCAAGATATGCGTTTCCAAGAACTAATGCCGGATGTATTACACTGGTTGGGCATTACTCGCATTGACCGCATGGTATCGATGAGTAATATGAAGTTCGATGCCATAACTCAGTCGGGAATTGAGATTGTCCAACGAGTCGCTCTACCGGATGATTTGATTCCTCAAGATGCGCGGGTGGAAATGGAAGCAAAAAAAGCTGCTGGCTATTTTACCACGGGGGATGTGTTAGATACAAATGGTTTAGCTGATGTGAAGGGTCGAACTTTGGAGTAGATTGGATTGGGTAATAGACACAAGAAGTGAAAATGAATGTAGAGACGTAGCACTGCTACGTCTCTGCGGAGTGGGTCTTTTAGACCCACTCCGCAACATCAGTTTAGAATCCCCCGCGCTTCCAGCCGGGGGAGATGTCAAGCCTAATGCCCCACTCCCCATTATTTACGGAGATAGGAACCGCCAAGATGCCAAGAACGCCAAGTCAAGAGGGGAAGGAGTTGATTGCATATCTTCGTTCTGCGATCGCTATTCGGGAACGTTGTGAGCAATTGTTTGTATTGGCAACTGAAGATAAGTTGCCAAATTTTGGTTGTGATTTGATGCAGTTGGATAAGACAGCAGATTATGTGATTTCGGTGATGCGGGGTGAGTACCCTAATTTGGATATTCCGTTTCACAGTCGTTGGCGACATTTTGAAGCTGGATCTGTACAACGTTTAACTCTGTTGGATGAGATGTTGCTGGAAATGACACCCCTGCAAAAAGCAGCAGCAAAGTTTGATTTGGCGATTATTAGTGTTTTGCTGGATGCGGGAGCGGGGAATAGCTGGGGTTATTATGAGCATGAGAGTGGTTTGGGTTTTCGGCGAAGTGAAGGTTTGGCTGTGGCTAGTTTCCGGATGTTTTGTCAAGGTGCTTTTTCGAGTGAGGAAAGCAGTCCTTTACAAGCTGATGCTCAAAAGTTGCAATTATTAACAGAAGAAGAATTGGCGAATGGGTTTCAGGTAAATGCCGAAAATCCTTTGGTGGGGCTTGCTGGGCGGTTAAAGTTGTTGCAAAAATTAGGAGAAGCTTTGGTTGCTTCTCCTGATTTATTTGGCGAAGTAAATCCGCGTCCCGGAAATATGGTAAATTACTTAATGGGAAAATCTGAGAATCAAGCGTTCCGTAAGGTTGCGGTACTCCGCATCGCTGCAACTACAGTTTTCGATGCTGTTTTGGAAGGACTGAGTGATATTTGGTCTGGACGAGTTGAAGTTGCTGGAGTTAATTTGGGGGATGTTTGGTTTCACCCCGCTGTTGCTGATGATGGTTTGGTGCCATTTCATAAACTGTCTCAATGGGTTACGTATTCTTTGTTGGAACCACTACAGGAACTCGGTTTAGAAATTACTAATTTAGATGCGCTGACTGGTTTGCCAGAATATCGGAATGGAGGGTTGTGTCTGGATTTGGGACTTATCACCGTTAAAGATTCACGGGTTTTGCGATCGCAGAACGCAGTATCATCAGAAGTTATAGTTGAATGGCGTGCAATGACTGTGATTTTGTTAGATCGCATCGCTGTTAGAGTACGGGAAAAGTTGGGTATGAGTGCTTCAGAATTGCCACTGGTGAAAATCCTCCAAGGTGGAACTTGGACAGCAGGACGAAAAATTGCCGCAGAACTCAGAAAAGGTGGTGTCCCCCCTATACAAATAGAAAGTGATGGTACTGTATTTTAACAATAAGTAGTTAGAGTCAGCTTGAATTAAGGATCGCCTTATTCTTAAGATTATTTACATAACTGTGTCAATTGTCATATGAAGATAGCGATCGCTATCTATAGTTGATAAAAGCAACGCTTTAGAACAAAATTGGTATCAGGAGAAATAAGTATGAATGCTTACAAAAAATATATTACTATAGAAGATCCAAATAATCTAGTTTTATCAGGTTTACCTTTTAAATCAGGACAACGGGTGGAAATAATTATTTTGGCAGAAGAGAATCCCAGATCAGAAATTAGTCAAAAAGTCAAAAAACTATTTGATAAAACACAAGAAATTCCTGGAGTACAAGAGATTACAGAAGAAGAAATTGCAGCCGAAATTGAAGCTTACCGTCGCGGTGAATGAAAGTTATAATTGATACAAGCGTTTTAGTTTCCGCTGTCCTTAGAGGTAGAAAACCAAGAGCAGTCCCAACAGTTTATTATTGATAATTCAGAATTGAAGTGGATTGTATCGACAGAAATTTTAGCAGAATACAAGGAGGTTTTGAATCGGAAAAAATTTAAATTGACAGATGAAGTAAAAGCCGAATGGTTTGAAATTATCGATACATTTCCGACTATTATTAATGTGAATGTGGAGATTAATTTTTCTAGAGATGGGAAGGATACCAAATTTTTGACTTGTGCTATGGCTGCGGATGCTGATTTTTTGATTACTGGAGATTTTGATTTTACGGAAGCTCAAACTTTAGTGAAGACTACTATTATTTCTATATCTTTGTTTCAAAGGTTGGTTTGTGATATTGGGGAATAAGAAAAGCCCTCTTTATTTTGAAAGAAGGTATTGCTATTATCCATTTTATATATTAAAAAAATATGGCACAAGTAACTCTAATTGATCATCCGTTGATTCAGCACAAATTGACGCTGATGCGTAAAGCTGAAACTAGTACGGCAAAATTTCGCGTTCTCTTGAAAGAAATTAGCTTATTGTTGGCTTATGAAGTGACGCGGGATTTTCCCCTGAAATATGAACTCATAAAAACGCCATTAGCGCCAATGAATGCACCAGTGCTGGCACCAGAAAAAAAGCTGGTGTTAGTTTCGATCATGCGGGCAGGACAGGGCATTTTAGATGGAATGCTGGAGTTAATGCCATCGGTTAGGGTAGGACATGTTGGTTTATATCGCGATCCAAAGACGTTGATTCCGGTGGAGTATTATTTTAAGGTTCCCGATGACGTGGACAAGCGAGATATGCTGGTGCTTGATCCGATGTTGGCTACTGGTAATTCAGCGGTAGCAGCGGTGGAAAGACTGAAATCAACTAATCCGATGTCCATTAGGTTTGTCTGCTTACTTGCGGCACCGGAAGGCATTGAGCATTTTTGCGCGGTACATCCTGATGTGCCTTTGTATACGGCAGCCATTGATGACCATTTGGATGAACACGGTTATATTATACCGGGTTTGGGAGACGCAGGCGATCGCTTGTTTGGCACAAAGTAAGTCATAGTTAATATTGGAATTCCTTTGAACACAAAGCAGATAGTCAGATGGAATACATAAAAAAGAACAAAGAACTCTTGCGTGTCATCCTTGCAGTATGTATCATCATACTCGGAATAACGCACTTTACCGTTGCCGAGCAATATGTGAAAATTGTACCTCCGCAACTACCCAATCCTTTAGGATTAGTTTATTTGAGTGGTTTTTATGAAATTTTAGGTGGTATCGGTTTATTAGTTCCCCCTCTAAGTCAACCTGCTGCTTGGGGATTAATTGCTCTTTTTATTGCGGTTTACCCAGCTAATATCAACATGGCGGTTAATCACATCAAAATTGACCATATACCAGATTCAAACTTACTGCAAGCCATAAGACTGCCCTTACAAGCGGTTTTAATCGCTTGGGCTTGGTGGTATACAAAACCGAGCGATGGAGAAAAACAAGCTTCAATTATTCCCAAGTCTCTTATTCCTAAAGAACTGGATGAAATATAAACCAAAGCGTGAAGTATGATATTGGAAAAAGCTTTTAATATTCATACTTCACTTTGATATGAGTACAGCAAATACAGTACAACAATTGCAGGCAGAATGGGTAACACCAGAAAATTTTCGTCGTTATGGACAAGTTATTTTTGCCAGTAAGGACGGGAAAGTTTACGATAATGAAGATGCCGTGTTAAACCTGCAAAATGGAATTCCCCGCTTTTATATTATGCGCTTGCCAGGCAGGGGGCGAAAATTTGATAAAATTACTCGTCATATGCAATGCACTCAATGTTTAGGTTCTTTGTCAGGAAAGGATTGGTTTATTGCGGTTTGTCCTCCTGGTAATAATGTTGATGAACCCGCTTTAGAAGAGATTGCGGCTTTCCGCATTCCGGGAAATTGTTTTATTAAATTAGATGTGGGAACTTGGCACGCAGGACCACATTTTGAGCATGAGTTTGTCGATTTTTATAATTTAGAATTGAGTGATACGAATATCGTAGATCAGTTCACTCATGATTTTGTTAAGAGTCATCAATTAGAGTTTGAGATGGTGTAATACCAATTTTATTTAAAGTGGAAAAGATGTAGAGACGTAGCATTGCTACGTCTCTAGGGGTTCTGGATAACGCATATTTAATTTCTACGCCTATGTCTAATATATAACTATAGCAGGGTAGTAGAGAGTGCGCGTGAACTTACATTTTCTAAATCTTTTCCGGAGATATCTATTTGATATTTGATGTTTTAGTTAACTTCATTACCTCCCTGAACACTGCTATAAACGGCAGGAACGCTGTTTTCTACCATCTTATTCGCTGCATCTAATAGATACTCAAAGTAAGTACGAGCAACGATAGATAGCTGTTTGCCATTCGGATACACCATGTACCAAGTTCGCTTGATGGGGAAGTGTTCTACATCCAAAATGATTATTTCTGGTGTGTTTGGCATTAAGGTATGACGAGATAAAACGGAAATACCTAAACCACCAGCGATCGCTTGCTTAATCGCTTCATTACTTCCCAATTCCAGCTTGACTTTCACCTTGATGTCATGTTCCTCAAAAAGACTTTGCACAGCACGTCGGGTTCCCGAACCTGGTTCTCGCATAATAAAAGGTTCATTCGCAAGACGTTCTATGGGAATATTTGTTTCCTTAGCTAGGTGATGATTAATTGATGCAAAAACTACCAAAGGATTATCTAAAAATGGCTGTAAATTCACATCCAGATGATCTGGGACTTGACTCATAATATACAAGTCGTCCAAATTGTTAATCATCCGTTCTAAAATACGTTCGTGATTAGTTACTTGCAAAGATATTTCTATGCCAGGATAAAGTTGGCAAAATGGACCCAACAAACGCGGTATAAAATATTTTGCTGTTGTAATTACTGCTAAACGTAATTGTCCTTGTTTTAGCCCTTTTAAATCTGCAACTTTCATTTCAAATTGGGCTATTGTCTCAAAAATTTGGCGACAAGTTGCAAATAATTCTCTTCCCGCTTCTGTTAGAAATAAGCGCTTACCTACTTGCTCAAATAATGGCAAACCCACCGATTTTGTTAGTTGCTTGATTTGCATGGAGACAGTCGGTTGGGTGAGAAAAAGTTCTTCTGCGGCACGAGTAAAGCTACCATGCCGTGCCGCAGCCTCGAATACCTTCAACTGGTGAAGCGTCGCTTGGTTCAAGGGTAATTCTCCTGTAATAGCAATTTGTCGATATAAATTTAGTATCACGTAACACTCGGAAATGATAGAGTGTTGCACCCCTAAAAGTTATCAACGATAGTATATAGATTATTATCTATTATTGGTATTAGAATATTTGTATTTTCTTTATGGAAGTTAGAAGTTATTATCAAAATAACAAGCAAAGCGTAAGATGCCTTTCAGCCAACGTTGCACACCTTAAAGGTATGTTGCGAGGGGTAGTAACTTATGTTCTACTAACATCATCACCATCGGTGTGTACAACGTTTTTTTCAACTTGAGGTATTTATTATTGTTTGTTGTTTGTTAGTTGTTGTTTGCGGGTTAGTAATATTTACTAATACTCACTAACCACTAAGCAGTAACTATTCTTCGACAATTTTTATAGGGAGTTTAGCTAAATCCGGTAAGCCTACCATTTCTATTTCAGCAACTTGTTCCTTGATATTCACTGGCAATCTTAAAGGTTCACGTTCTTCTTCTATTTCAGCAACTTGTTCCTTGATATTCACTGGCAATCTTAAAGGTTCACGTTCTTCTATCCAGCAACTTGCAATTGGCAAGGTTTGCTCTAATTCATCCAGTGGTCGAGGAATCACCATCACAGCGTTTAACTCACCAATCCGTTCTGCCTCGAACATCCCAGCTTCCACTGCCACCGCAACGTTTGCCACTGTACCGCGAATAATCGCTGTACACAAACCCCCACCAATTTTTTCATATGCGGCTAAGTCAACATTAGCAGCTTTCAGCATGGCATCAGCAGCTCCCACCATTGCCGGAAAACCTCGTGTTTCTACTAAACCGATCGCTGTGTTACTCAAACGGCTGTAGTCGTCTCCAGCAAATTGACTCAGACGGCTAGCGATGGGAAGCACTATGTCTAAATTGGGGAAAGGTCGAGCAATCACCAAGCTAGAAACCAGTTGACCAAATTGTTTAGCCGTTTGCACACCTGCTTCTACGGCAAGACGCACATCAGCGATGTTACCTCGAACGATCGCAGTGCAGTGACCACCACCGATTTTTTCATACCCAACTAAGTACACTCCAGCCGATTTCAGCATCATATCTGCCGTCCCCACTATTGCTGGAAAGCTGAGGGTTGATACTAAACCCAACGCGGTGTCTTGAAAATTATCTCGACGACGGGGTTGCCTGGTGCTAGCACGTTGATTATATGTTTCCATGTGAGTCTTCCTAGATAATCGCGTATTCTGACAACTTACAATTAACACTTACTCAGAGCGATCGTCAGACTTCGGTTCACTTAATGATTGCCGATGTGGAAACAATGTGATCAATAGCCTTTGTATACTCCCTTGCCCATAAATTTGCGTACTGAAAATGTTCGGGTCAGTGGAAGAGGTTTCTGAGTCCTGATTGCTAAGTGTTGATTCTTCTGTGATGGGATGCTCTTGAGGATTTGACTTTGTTTCCCCCGAATTTATCGGTGAAGGAATCTGACTTTCGGAATTATTTTTATCTTTCCCAATCGTATTTGGTAGAGGCGCGATTATTTTTGTCTCTACTGTGGATGGTTCTAATTCTTTTGTCTCAATTTCAGTTGTCGAATGTAAGGCAGCACGCACAGTGGTGTCTCCCAAAACTGAACCGGGCGCAACTACTTGTCCTGGCTCAACTGAACAGTTAAAAACTGTTGTTGCTGAACCAATGCAAGCATTTACTCCTATTCTACCTGCACCAACCATTAAAAAACCGGCTCCCAGACTTACTCCTGCTTCTATTTCTATTATTCCTGTATTGACTTGAAGAATTGACCCCATGCCAATACAGACACCAGGACCGATGACGATTTTGCTGTTTGTAGCTGCTTGGAGTATGACCCCTGGTGCGATTACTGCACTCGGATGAACAATTACCTCGCCACTAATGTAAGAATCAAAGTTGCTATCAAGAAGGCGCAGTGGCGGCACAGGCATAAAAATTGTAACCTTAGAAGCCGGAGTGGGGAGACAGGGAGATGGGGAGACACGGAGACACGGAGACAACGAAGAAAATTTACCTTGTCCTCCTTGTCCTCCTTGTCCTCCTTGTCTGTTTTGGAGATGGGGAGACACGGAGACAACGAAGAAAATTTACCTTGTCCCCTTGTCCCTTGTCCTCCTTGTCTCCTTGTCTGTTTTATTGCGGGCGTTGAATAATTGTTTCTAATACCCGACGCTTGTCTTTGGGGTTAATGCCAATTAAACGTACATATTCCCCTTCGTATTCTGTAAGGTGTCCTTCCAAAGCAGCGATGGCTTCTCTGTCAGAATTGCCCTGAATTTGACCACTGCTTGTCCAAGAACCGGTGCGGAATCGGCGCTTGTCTACGTGTTCGATGCTGATTTTGCTACCTTGAGCCATCAACTGCCGTAGTTGGTCTATGACTTCTGAGCTTAACCGGCTGCTGGCATGGGTGGAAGTGCTACTTGAGCTACTTGCCGCCATCTGGTTATCGCTACCGCTAGGCTGTGCTACACTGTCATCCGGTCTTTGAATAATGGTTTCTAAAACTCGTTTTTTCGCTTTTGGTTCAATGCCAATTAAGCGTACATATTCCCCTTGGTATTCTGTAAGGTATCCTTCCAAAGCAGCGATCGCTTCTGTTTGGGAATTACTCGGAATTGGACCGCAGCTAGACCAAGAACCTGTACGGAATCGGCGCTTGTCTACGTGTTCCGCGCTGATTTTGCTACCTTGATTGATTAGTTGCCGCAGTTGATCTACCACTTCTGAACTTAACCGGCTGGTTGCCTTAGTGGAAGTGCTACTTGCGACAAACTTATTACCCAAGCCTTGAGTTCCATTGCCATCCGGTCTTTGGATGATGCTTTCCAAAACCCGCTTTCTGGCTTTTGGCTCAATTCCCACTAACCGGACGTACTCGCCGCTGTGTTCAGCTACACAAGCTTCTAAAGCGGAAATTACTTCTCTTTCATTACTTGAAGCAATGGGAGTGCAACTTTGCCAAGAACCGGTACGGAACCGCCGTGCATCTACGTGTTCCATGCCAATTTTGTAACCACCATTTAAGAGCTGGCGGACTTGAGCGATCGCTTCATCACTCAATGAAGTAGAACTACCGCTGTAGCTACTAGTACCGGAAGAAGTGGCACTTTTTACATTTAACTTAGGTGTCCCGCCATTTTGAACTATACCATCTGGTCTTTGGATGATAGTTTCTAATACGCGACGCTTGCCTTTGGGATCGATACCAAATAGTCGGACAAACTCACCACTGTGTTCGGTTAGACAGTCTTCTAAGGCAGCGATCGCTTCACTGGTTGAATTAGTTGCGATCGGACTACAGCTAGTCCACGAACCAGTACGGAACCGCCGCGCATCTACGTGTTCTGTACCAATTTGGTACCCTTGCTCTAAAAGATGCCGCACTTGTTGCACCGTCTGGGAACTCAAGTTAGAACTCGATACAGATCCGTTGCCAGTGTAGCCATTACTGCCGTTGGTTTTATATGAACTAGTCATTTCATTCCGAATGTTTCTAATACATTTGTTATCCGCAGCACAGAGATAACCTGATCTCAGTGCTTGATTTATACCTACTACATGATGAGAAAATTCCTTGTCCTGAGCTTGCACATCTGGTAAGCGATCGGCTTGCTGCTGGTTAGTAATTATCGCTCCCGAAGGGACATATTTTCCCGGTGGAATTTCTACATCTTGAATCAAAGCGTGCATCATCACGATGCAACCATTTCCTACTCTGGCGTTAAACACCGTGGAGCGAAAACCAATAAAGCACTCATCCCCTACGTATGCAGGTCCATGAATTAAAGCCATGTGGGTAATGGAAGCATCTTTGCCAATCCATACCGAGTAGGAATTGTCATCATCACCAATTACTCTGCCTTGCTCTAACCCGTGAATCACAACACCATCTTGAAGATTGGTGTTCTCACTGATATGAAAAGGCGTACCTTCATCAGCTCTAATTGAAGTTCCCGGAGCGACGATTACATTCGCACCAATCCGCACGTCCCCAATAACGTTAGAAAATGGATGGATATAAGCTGTTGGATCGATATTTGGCTCTGCCAAATTTCTTGACCACGGGGTTGGGGGAGCCGCTGTGCTGCGGACTGCCATTCTAGATTCCTCCTAACTTAAGCTTTTTCTCAAAAGTCGTAGAGACGTTCCACCGGAACGTCTCTACAAAAGTCAATAGTCAATATTTTTGACCCTTGACTCTTGACTCTTGACTTTTGACTACCGATACTGGTCTTTTTTGCTATATATAAGGCGATCTTCAACGTAAACTGTATCAATTATCGCCACTACAGCTGCATCCACCGGACGCTGTTCATTGCCCAGAACTTGACGAGCAGCATTGCCACGACTTATAAGCACCCACTCATCGAATCCAGCACCAACACTATCAGCTGCCACCTCATATTCTGGCAAAATTTGCCCTTCTTCATTTATTAACTGCAACAACAGTAGTTTGAGACCTCTAAGACTTGGATCTTTTTGTGTACTAACTACTGTGCCGCGAACCTTGGCAATTTGCATTACAAATTACGGTCTTCTGCCGTAGGGACGAATGGCGTTAACATTCTCCCGGAATTGCTCTACGTCTTCTGTATAACGAATTGGCAGGACATATTCCAGGTTTTCGTGGGGACGAGCAATGATGTGAGTAGACAGAACTTGTCCCCCATTAACTCGCTTGACTGATTCAACTCCTGCTCCTACCGAAGCTTGGACTTCTGATACATCTCCCCGGACAATCACGGTAACGCGACCACTACCGATTTTCTCATAGCCGACTAGGGTGACACGGGCAGCTTTCACCATTGCGTCAGCAGCTTCCACTACTGCTGGAAAACCTAGCGTCTCTACCATTCCTACTGCGATTGACATTTTTTTTTAATCCTTAATTAAGTTTCATTTCGATGAACACAAACAGCTACTAGGCTGACAATTCGTCAATAGATGCGTGATGCCTGTTTAACTAGTGCAGCACTACAAAAATAATTAGACAGCCATAAACAGAAAAAAAAGTAGTTTTTATAAGCATTTCTGCCTTCTGCCTTCCGACTTCTGCCCTCTGACTTCAGCATAGCTGCCTTCTAGCTTTTAAGTGCGAAACTGTTCTACAGCCTCGGTGTATCGAATCGGCAATACATATTCTAGGTTTTCGTGGGGACGAGCAATGATGTGAGTTGATAACACTTCACCACCATTTACTCTTCTGGCTGCTTCAACCCCGGCTGCAACCGAAGCTTGTACTTCAGACACATCTCCCCTCACAATTACGGTGACGCGAGCGCTACCGATTTTCTCATAGCCTACCAAGGTGACGCGAGCGGCTTTTACCATCGCGTCCGCAGCTTCTACTACTGCCGGAAAGCCTTTTGTTTCAATCATCCCAACTGCAATTGGCATCCCAAAACTCCTCAAAAATTAATGCAATCAGTACTGTAATCGGAAAATATTTACGGGAATACTCAGTTTGAGTTGTAAAAGCATTTCCGTTATTAAGCATAGAAAAGCTTTGCGTTTCTGGCAATATAAGTTCCTATAATAGTTTATGATAATATAGTTTTAAAATTCTTAATATAAATTTATGTAGCGATCTCAGCAATCAAAATACACAGATTGCTAGAGCAACCACTTGTGTTTTATAATTTTTTAATTACATTTGTTAAATCTAAGTTCATAAAGACTGCTATTCCAAGTCCAAGGAGAATGACAAGCAGACGAAAACTTTTGCTACGTCCGTCTTTTGTGGAATTTTGTTGTATATAAAAGTACGGCAATAAAAATAGATAAAATTATTTAATATCTAATATAAATAGACGATATAAAATCTAAAATAGGAGTCCTATATAAAAAACAAGGAAAGATTTTGATTGTTAAATAAATTGTTCGGTGAAAAATGTAAAGTAAAAGACAAGAAAAATATGAGAATGAAAATAAATATTTTTCTGATGAAAGATTAATCAGCAAGAAGTCGTAAAAGGAAATTTCAATGAATCAGTTTCTCTTCTCAACAAGTTGGTGTGTACCTCTTTATAGCTTAATAGGCGCAATTTTAACATTGCCGTGGGCAATGGGAATAATTAAGCGTACAGGACCAAGACCAGCAGCCTATTTAAACATATTGACGACTGTATTCGCTTTTGTTCACAGTCTATTTGTATTTATAGATATCTGGAATAGAGAACCGGAAACTTTTACGATCGCCTGGTTAAAAGTTGCAGATTTGGACTTATCTTTTGCCTTAGACATTTCACCAATAAGTATTGGGACATCATTTTTAATCACGGCATTAAGTCTGTTAGCACAGATTTATGCCTTAGGTTACATGGAAAAAGATTGGGCACTAGCTCGTTTTTTCGCCATGATGGGATTCTTTGAAGCAGCGTTGAGTGGTTTAGCCATCAGTGACTCGTTGTTTCTCAGCTATACTTTGTTAGAAGTCTTAACCCTTTCCACTTACTTGCTGGTAGGGTTTTGGTATGCTCAACCTTTGGTAGTGACAGCAGCACGAGATGCCTTTCTCACCAAACGGGTAGGAGATTTATTGCTGTTGATGGGAGTAGTTACCCTTTCCACAATGGCAGGTAGTTTAAACTTTTCCAATTTATATGAATGGGCGCAAACAGCAAACTTAAATCCGTTAACATCAGCTTTACTGGGTTTAGCATTAATAGCAGGACCGGCTGGTAAATGCGCTCAATTTCCCTTGCATTTGTGGTTAGATGAAGCGATGGAAGGTCCTAACCCAGCTTCAGTAATGCGGAACTCATTGGTAGTAGCTGGTGGTGCGTATCTACTATTTAAACTTCAGCCAATTTTAGCGCTCTCAACCGTTGCTTTGAACGCTTTAATAATTATGGGTACAGTGACAGCAATAGGTGCAAGCTTAGTGTCCCTTGCCCAAACAGATATTAAACGGGCATTATCCCATTCTACCAGTGCCTACATGGGATTAGTATTTTTAGCGGTAGGTTTGCAGCAAGGAGGTGTAGCCTTAATGTTGCTGTTGACTCATGCGATCGCTAAAGCACTATTATTCATGAGTTCGGGTTCAGTCATATTCACCACCCAAACCCAAGATTTGACAGAAATGGGTGGTTTATGGTCGCGGATGCCAGCAACTACTACAGCTTACATCGTTGGTTCCGCCGGATTGGTATCCCTACTGCCATTAGGTAGTTTTTGGGCAATGCTGTCATGGGCTGATGGCTTTGTGGCGATTAGCCCTTGGGTGATTGGTGTATTATTATTAGTTAACGGCTTAACGACATTAAATTTGACACGAGTCTTTCGTTTGGTGTTTTGGGGTGAGGCACAACAAAAGACCCGTCGCGCCCCAGAAGTCGGTTGGACAATGGCATTTCCAATGGTATTCTTAACAATACTCACGCTGTTACTGCCTGTGATGCTACAGCAATGGTATCTACTACCAACTTGGGAAAGTGTCAACTGGTATGTAGTATTACTATTAGTTTCATCCACCTTAATAGGGGTAGGTACAGGATGTACAATTTATCTGCACAAAGGTTGGTCAAGATCAACAGTACTCGCTTGGAGATTTGTGCAAGATTTATTGGGTTATGACTTTTATATTGACCGAGTTTACCGATTGACAGTAGTAGGTGCAGTAGCCCTACTTTCGAGGATTTCTAATTGGAGCGATCGCTACATAGTTGATGGTTTAGTTAACCTAGTCGGCATTGTCACAATTTTTAGCGGACAAACCTTAAAATACAGCATTTCTGGTCAATCCCAAGGATATATGTTAACTATCCTTGCAGTCGTCAGCGTGCTAGGGTTTTTTATTAGCTGGTCATTAGGTCTATTGGACAAATTGCCGTTTTAAAAGTCAAGAGTCAAGAGTCAAGAGTCAATAGTCAACATTCCCCCACTCCCCTTAACTAATTTGCGTCTATGCTCAGTGCTTTAATTTTGCTGCCGTTGTTAGGTGCGACTTTAATTGGGTTTTTGCCCATAACCATGAATGGGAAAATTTCCCGTGGGATGGCTTTGGTTTTTAGTGCGATCGCTTTCTTGTGGACAATTGTACTAGCTATTCAGTTTAATCCCACACAAGTGACGCAACAGTTTGCAGAGTTCATCCCTTGGGTAGATGTTTTAGGCTTGAATTATAGCCTGGGAATAGACGGTTTGTCTATGCCTTTATTGCTGTTGAATGGACTTTTGACTTGTATAGCCATTTACAGTAGCGATGAATCTTTGCAGCGTCCTCGGTTTTATTACTCTTTGCTACTACTATTAAATGCTGGGGTAACTGGAGCCTTTTTAGCACAGGATTTACTGCTATTTTTCCTCTTTTACGAGTTAGAATTGATTCCTCTGTATTTGCTAATTGCGATTTGGGGTGGACAACGACGCGGTTATGCAGCGACAAAATTCTTAATTTATACAGCTTTATCAGGAATTTTGATTTTAGCAAGTTTCCTGGGTTTGGTTTGGTTGAGTCATGCACCTAGTTTTGCTTTGGCAAACTTGAATGCTACAGCGCTACCGTTGGGGACACAAATTTTATTGCTAGCTGGAATTTTGATCGGTTTTGGGATTAAAATTCCTCTAGTTCCTTTCCATACATGGTTGCCAGATGCTCACGTCGAAGCTTCTACACCGATATCTGTATTGTTAGCTGGTGTGTTGTTGAAGTTGGGAACTTACGGTTTACTGAGGTTTGGGATGAACTTGTTGCCAGAAGCTTGGAGTTATTTGGCTCCTTGGTTGGCAACTTGGGCAGTAGTGAGTGTGCTGTATGGTGCCTCTTGTGCGATCGCCCAAAAAGACATGAAAAAAATGGTAGCATACAGTTCCATTGGTCACATGGGCTACGTACTGCTAGCTGCTGCCGCTGCCACACCTCTAAGCGTGTTGGGAACAGTTATGCAAATGGTCAGCCACGGCTTGATTTCTGCGCTGCTGTTTTTGCTGGTGGGAGTTGTGTATAAAAAAGCCGGAAGCCGGGATTTAGACGTACTTAAAGGACTCTTGAATCCAGAACGAGGAATGCCCGTAATTGGTAGCTTAATGGTTTTAGGTGTAATGGCTAGCGCAGGTATACCGGGAATGATCGGGTTTATTTCTGAGTTTATTATCTTTCGTGGCAGTTTCCCCGTTTTTCCGGTGCAAACTTTGCTGTCAATGATTGGTACGGGCTTAACCGCAGTATACTTTTTACTTTTGCTAGACCGTGCCTTTTTTGGACGCTTATCTGTGCAAGTGATGAATTTACCTCGTGTATATTGGAGCGATCGCATCCCATCTGTGATATTAGCAATCTTAATTGTCATTTTGGGTATTCAACCCGCTTGGTTAATACGCTGGACTGAACCAACCATCACCGCAATGGTTAATGCCCAAAACCTAGTCGCAATATCTTCAGACAAAATCAAAGCTAATTGAAACATTCGTAGTAAGCACAAAGCGTGCTTAAAATAGGCGTTAAAACGCCTACTACATATTTTAAATCCCCAGGAAAAACAGCAATGGTAACTCTTAGAAACAAGCTTGCCAACCACCCTCTTTCTAAATATATTCAACTTCTGCAAAAAGGAGAAGCATTACTTCCTGATAATCCGGAAAACGTATTAGAAGTAGTCGGCATTCTCAAAAGTTATGGCGTAGTTTTAGATGCTTACTCCAAAAATCTTATTTACATTGCCGAAAATCAATTTTTAATATTTTTTCCCTTTTTTAAATACTTTAATGGCGAAGTTACTCTAAATAAATTATTACGTCATTGGTGGCATGATAGAATTAACTTTGAATATGCTGAATATTGCATGAGAGCTATGGTTTGGCATGGTGGGGGTGGTTTAGATGAATATTTAGATTCAGCAGAATTTGAAGAACGAGCCAAAGCTGTTATTGATGCCAAATTTCAAAAGAATTCTTTGATGATAGGAGTTAACCAACTATTTCCTAACTTCTTAACAGAACAGTTGCGCGTAAGTTGTTACTATACTGGTTTGGGTCAATTTTGGCGAGTCATGGCTGATATGTTTCTCAGTTTATCAGACCTTTACGACCAAGGCAAAATTAAATCGATTGCCCAAGTTGTAGATCATATTAAAGGAGAGTTGGTAGCAAATGCAAATAAGCCAATTACCTATGCGGTGAAACTTCGGGATCAAGTTTATGAAATTATACCCCAAAGCATTGGTTTAACCTTTCTTGCAGATACGGCAATTCCTTATGTTGAGGCTGTCTTTTTTCGAGGAACGCCTTTTCAGGGGACAGTTTCATATAATGCCCAAGCTTATCAAATTCCGGCAGATCAAGCACGATTTCAATATGGTGCTTTGTATGCCGATCCTTTGCCCATTGGTGGTGCGGGTATTCCTCCTACGTTGTTAATGCAGGATATGCGCCACTTTTTGCCAGAGTATTTGCACGAAATTTATCGTCGCAGTCCTAGAGGTGAAGATGATTTGCGGGTACAAATTTGCATAAGTTTCCAAAAATCGATGTTTTGTGTGACTACAGCAACGATTTTAGGATTAATGCCTCATCCTTTGGATAGCCAAAATCCAGATGAGCAAAATGCTAATCAAGTGTATTTAGGAAAGTGGATGGATAGGCTAGAAAATTCCCGCTTGTTGAATGTTAATCAGTAGTTGTTAAGCTTCCGGTTCAATGCCAAGCGATCGCAACTGTGCAGCCAAGCGATCGGCTCTTTCCTCACCAGTTAACAACAAATTACCTTGCAAATCCCACCAGCGTAACCAGGGTAATTCTGCATTCTGATATTCTCCATGCCAAATGCCTAGCTCAACTCCTAAAGGTGCGATAAGATAATGTCCTCGTTCATTTGCGGCTAATAGTTGATATTGTCCTTCGATCAAGTGATAGACTTCAACACAAGATTTCTTCACTTCATAAATGCCATAAAAGGCAGGACGAATCACCTGTTCATAAATCCAAAATTTACCCGTCCAAGGGGTTTTGTCTCTTTCTTCATTCCCATTACCAGAGACAAATTCTAAGACAATCAATGGGGCGATAAATTCTCGCCATAACACATAAGAGCGGCGCGTTATCCCATCAAGCAAGGGTGGTACATTTGGGACATAAAACCAATCAGGAGCCTCTGCACCGCGCTCTGGGGGGTCTGTCAAGCGCCAGTAAATACCTAAGTCCTGACCTATACAATATTGAGCATCAGGATGTAATTTTTTGAGGACGGGTGTAATCGAGTCAGTCAGTAAGATGCTTTGGGGATGCTCTTGCCAATTTTTCACAAATGTACCATTAGACTCTGGTAGCTGCGTATGGTCGGGGAAAGGAGTAAGGTCAGTGGCTAGATTAATTGCAGTCATAGGGCTACTACCCTCGCGTTCTTCGTGAGGTTTGTTTTTTAGTTTAGCAATAGAGGCAGGAAAAGAGCGATCGCACCTCTCAAGTTGCCAAGACGGCGTTGCTGAATTCAGGTATGAATCCGGATGTAGAGACGTAGCAGTGCTACGTCTCTACAAGGGTTTTGACCAGAGCGCAGAATCATTTTCATACATCTAATCAGCAACGCCGCCAAGTCTTTCTTATGTGATAATTTATGCAGATATTTTGGGAGTTGCAAATGTGGTTTGGGTAGCAGGCGATCGCTTACAAGGTGGAAAATACACTATTGAAAGAGAGTTGGGAAGCGGACGTTTTGGCATTACCTATTTGGTCAAAAATAGGAATAGCGATCGCCAAGTCGTTAAAACCTTAAATGATGTCTTGGTCAATTCCCTTACCCAGCAGGAACGCGAAAGGAAACTTCTGAGGGATTTACACCACCTGAGCTTTACGCTCAAAGTATACCAACTGGGGCTTATAGCGATATTTATTCTCTGGCAGCTACTTTATATGTGCTTTTAACTGGACAAACACCTGTCAGTGCGCTGAAACGTAAGATTGACAAGGCTCGTTTAGTGGAACCGAAAGACTTGAATAATCTGATTAGCGATCGCACAAACCAAGCAATTTTGACGGGGATGAAGCTAGATCCAAAGAAGCGATCGCACTCCATGCGGGAATGGCTCGATTCTCTAGGATTAACTGGAGCAACTCCCCAACCTGATTCTACTGTAGTTCCTGAACCCAAATCAAATTGGCAGGAAAAAATCAATTGGACAGCGATCGCAGCTATTGGAACTTTCCTCTCAGGAATTGCTGCTTTGATTGTTATTTTCAAACAACCTCAGCCACCTAGCCCACCGTCACTGTCTCCTAATCCGTCATCTACCAAAACACCGTAGAATTAGCTAAACTATCATCATAATCAGTAATTTTTAAACAAATTAAGTAATCTGAAGATCCTCATCCTCACATTGTAGGAGTAATTGACCTGTTTCAGGAAGGTATTACCCACTGTCTGGTGATGGATTTTGTGCCGGGAGAAAACTTGTTTCAGGCAGTGAAACGCAGGGGAGCGTTACCAGAAGCAGAGATTGTGCCTTGTATTCGCCAGATTGGGGAAGCTTTGATAGTAGTGCATCAGGCAGGGTTAGTACACCGAGATGCCCACCCCGGAAACATCATGCTGCGGAGTAATGGCAAAGCGGTTCTGATTGACTTTGGTATTGCTAAAGAACTTGTGCCTAGAACTTTGAGTTCAACAGGTGATGTCGGTAATAAGGGATTTGCGCCCTATGAGCAGCTAGTCAATGGCAGTCGAGAGCCAACGGTCGATGTTTACTGTCTGGCTGCCACACTATATTATGCGGTGACAGGTCAATGCCCTACAACTTCTCTGACTCGCAAGTACAGTAAAGATGACCAGGATACCGATCCCCTTATCTCACCGAAAGATATTCCCTCAAGTATCAGTGACAAATTAAATTACGCAATTATCAAGGGGATGGCGCTGGAGGCAAAAGACCGTCCTCAGTCAATGCAGGACTGGTTGGATATGCTAGAAGCACCAAAACCAACGCCACCACCACCTGTTGAGCCAGTTCATAAAACAGAAGTTGTTCGTCCCAAAACCAAGCCAAAGTCTACTCCAGATAAACCAGCTACTAAATCACCAGACCATCCTCAGTCGATATGGTTGGCAATGTTAGAAGCACAAAAAGCAACGCCTCCACCACCTGTTGTTCCTGTTCATAGACAAGAAGTTGTTCGTTCCAAAGCCAAGCCAAAGTCTACTCCACATAAACCAGCTACTAAATCACCTAGAATTATTCCTTGGGTTAGGTTGGTTGGTATATTGTTTATTTACATATTTATAGGCTACTGCTTGGCTCTCGCTCTCTATAAGACTCCGTTATTGCAGGTAGTTTGTATTTGGGTTTTTGTGTGGGCTTTTATTTCGGCTTTTGTTTGGACTGTGGCTGTTGCTGGGACTTGGACTGGGGCTTGGGTTTGGGTTGCGGTTTCGGCTTGGGCTTGGGTTGTGGCTTCGACTGGGGCTGGAGTTTGGGCTTGGGCTTGGGCTTGGGTTGTAGCTTCGACTCAAAGAAAATTACAACAATCCTTCAGCAACTTTCATACTTTTCTGATTTTGATTGGCACTTCTAATCTAGGCTTGAGTTTGGGATGGTTAGGACATAGGATTTATACAAATTCATAGCCTTATCATCTGAAGCTAATCGGCAAAAGATTTTGTAGCTGTTTAAATCAATACGGTTCGGTTAAGATCCCCCTGCCTGCGGCGATCCCCTTAAAAAGGGGTTAAAAGCCCTTCTTTTTAAGGGAGTTGGGGGGATCTTCAGACATATTAGAACGTTAACCGAACCGTATTGACTGTTAAACGATCGCCCGAATTCAAGAAACGATCGCCCGAATTCAAGAAACAACCGCCCGAATTCAAGAAACAACCGCCCGAATTCAAGAAACGACCGCCCGAATTCAAGAAACAACCGCCCGAATTCAAGAAACAACCGCCCGAATTCAAGAAACAACCGCCCGAATTCAATATCGCGCTTCTTGCTTGATTTTTTGCGAAGCTTGGTGCGCCTTTATCTCGTTTCGCTCATGAAGATTCGCTGCGATCGCTATCTAAATATTCTCCACCCATAGAAGATTACTTGCATAGCTACTGCTTTCAAGAGCGTTATAAAATTTTCCGTGTTTGCATCTAAAACATACCGGCTCACCGTTCTCTGTCCTCGCGGATGAGTTCACTACTATCACTGAAAGTTTTTCCTGCATATCTTACCTGAGCCTGTGCTACTGCTTGTCTGGCTTGTTCCATGTCGCCGCCAGTGTGGTATGTTGCTGCTTCAGATGCTTTTTGTAGGATGTGCTTTAATTCTTCTTGCAAAGACCGACCGTGTTGTTTGGCAATAGTTTCTAGCTTTTCTAGAATCACAGGATCTAAGTTTTCAACTAAGATTTGAGCCATAATTAAAGAGTGATTTTTGGCGTTGCTGATATTTTAAATTTTAAGGTAGTTAAGCACCTAAGCTTCTGGTTCAATGCCGATCGCTCGTTTCTCTAAAAGTATCGCCACCAAAAAAATAAGCAAAAATAGAACCATCACTCTATAATGAGATGGATTATGGGTAAAGAAGAACAATTACTTCAACATTGGCGAGAACTCACACCCGAAAAGCAGCAACAAGTTTTCGAGTTTGTGGAAGCGTTGAAATCTGACTCAGACGCAACACCAATCATTACCGAATATATTCCACAAACACCCTTAGCTAAGAAACTTTGGGAAATTCGTACTAGAGCGATCGCTTCTGGAATACAATTACTCAACGAAGCCGAAATTGAACAAGAGCTTGCTGAACGTCGAGGGGGATACCGTGAGTCGTAAGAAGACCTACATCGACTCTGGGGTTCTCATCACTGCTTTTCAAGGTGTTCAGTCAACCAGCATTCGAGCAAACAGCATTCTCAATGATGGAAATCGGGAATTTATGTCGAGCCAATTCGTCAAATTAGAAGTACTGCCCAAAGCAATTTATCACCAACAGCAAGACGAAACAGACTTTTACGAAACTTTCTTCAGCGCTGTTAGCCATTGGGCAACAGACTCGGAGCAAATTACACAAGATGCTTATCAACTACCTAAGCTAATTAATTTGGCGTTGCTGAATTGAGATATAAATCTGGATGTAGAGACGTAGCACTGCTACGTCTCTACAAGGATGCGATCGCGTAGCCGCGAGCCTCTCATAGAGAAGCCCGTCGTATAAATCGCCTCACTCTACTTAAGCTGTCACCAATTCTTTAATTGGTGCCACTCCAGCCATATCCAAAATTGGCACAATCAAATCTTCACGCTTCACCGACATCATATGCACACCTTGGCACAGTTGACGCGCAATCTGCACTTGTTCGGCGGCAATTTTCACCCCTTCTTCCAGGGGATCTTTTGCTTGGGCTAATCTATCAATAATATGGTCGGGAATATTCACACCCGGAACGCACCTATTAATAAACTGGGCATTTTTCGCCGACTTTAACAAGAAAATCCCTGCTAAAATCGGTTTATCACAACCTGCGGCGATTTTGTCCATGAACTTTTCTAGCCGCTCAAAATCGGTAATTAACTGACTTTGGAAAAACTCCGCTCCCGCTTGCAATTTCCGCTCAAATCGACTTTGCAAACCCGACCAACTTGCACATTGCGGATCGACTGCGGCACCGACAAATAAATCCGTGGCTCCATCAGTCAGGGCTTTTTCGTTGCAATCAAAGCCGCTATTTAGCTTCTGGATGACTTGCAGCAAGCGGACTGCTTCCAAATCAAATACAGCTTTAGCATCGGTGTGGTCGCCTGCTTTCACCGGGTCGCCAGTCAATGCTAAAATGTTGTGTATCCCTAAGGCATGAGCGCCCATTAAATCAGCTTGTAAACCAATTCGATTGCGATCGCGACAAGCCATCTGACAAATCGGCTCTATCCCATTTTGCAACAAAATCGCCGAAGCTACTAACGAAGACATCCGCAGAACTGCTCTGCTACCATCAGTAACATTGACGGCATGAACCCTCCCCTTAAGAGTCGCCGCCATACTGATCATGTGCGCTGGATTACCCCCCTTTGGTGGAGTAACCTCAGCTGTAATCAAGAAATCACCCGCTTTTGCAGCTTTGCGAAAGCAAGTGAATGCTGTTTTTGACGTATTAAGCATAACTATGATATGAATATAGCCTAAGTACACTCATACCATAACGTATCTAAAAGGGAAACCTCATAAAGGTAGAGAATAACCCAAAGCGACTTTTACTTGTGTAAGGGTAGAAAGTGCGATCGCTTGAGCTTTTTCTCGTCCAGAGCGCAACACCGACTCTAGATAGCCTTTGTCATCCATCACCGCTTGATATTTATCTTGAATCGGTTGAAGGGCATTAATCGTCGTTTCTGTCAATAGGGGTTTAAATTGTCCCCAACCCATATCTTGACACTCAGCGGCAACTTCTTCCTTTGTTTTAGCAGAAAGCAGCATATACAGCGTCAATAAATTGTGACATTCTGGACGCTCTGCATCGTCAAAAGTCAAACCGCGAACCAAATCGGTTTTACACTTCTTAATCTTTTTGGTGATTAAATCTGGTGGATCTAGCAAATTGATTCGGCTCAAATCTGACGGATCAGATTTCGACATTTTCTTCGTTCCATCCGTCAAACTCATTACCCTTGCCCCTTCTTTGCGAATCAAAGGGTCAGGTAATTTTAGCACAGGTTGATCGGGCGAAGCAAATTGGTGATTAAATCTATTGACAATATCTCGCGTCAATTCCAAGTGTTGTTTTTGGTCTTCACCCACTGGTACTTTATCAGCTTGGTAGAGCAAAATATCCGCTGCCATTAGTACCGGATAATCCAGCAAACCGACATTCACATTTTCGCCTTGTTTAACAGCTTTTTCCTTAAACTGGATCATATCTTCCAACCAGTTCATCGGTGTGATGCAGTTTAGCAGCCAAGTAAGCTCACTGTGGGCAGAAACGTGAGATTGGACAAAAATTGTAGAATATTCTAAATCCAGACCACAAGCTAGATAAAGAGCCACAAGGGTGTAAGTATCATCTGCCAGTGTCGCTGGATTATGCGGTACAGTTATGGCATGTAAATCAGCCACAAAGAGATAATTTTCATACTCGCTCTGTCCTTGTACCCAGTTGCGAATTGCTCCCAAGTAGTTACCGAGATGATAATTGCCAGTTGGTTGAACTCCCGACAGAACGCGTTGCTTGCCCATAAATTTCAATTTATCTCAAATCCGCACTATAGTAAATGTGCGATCGCAAAACTCATTTTATTTTGACATTTTCTAGGGCAACTCGCCCTTTAGAGATTTAGTAATTGGTTATAACCTCTCTCCATCTGAGTTCACAATTATTGCTAAAAATCAATCTAATTTAATATTTTATTATAAAATATCGGATTAATCTGGCAAGTAATTAATTATGCGTTGCCTGAACCCAAGAGACGTAGCAATGCTACGTCTCTACATCTTGGGATATGTGCTTTATGAGAGTTTTATTAACCTGGTGGCATGTTTAGCTATTAGACATCTCCAGAAAACAATGTAGAGACGTAGCACAGAATAGTCTAATCAAGGGTTTGGGGCAACGCATAGTTCTTTTCTGGAGATGTCTATTAGACATCGACCGAATTTAATTATGCGTTGCCCGAAACCCTGTTTTCTGGAGATGTCTATTGTTTTCCAACAGATGCCTATTTACGAATGAACCAACAGGTATTGCCCGTTACCAAGAATTTGACCATCGCAACCGTCAAAGTGGTGAATACACAAGAGTAAATAAAATCTCCAGAGTCTGCGAAACTTGGCATAGTTCATCCCATAATTTAAATCCTTGACTTGGGCTTGATTTTGGTTAAAATTATTTAACCAATTTATCAGAGTTTTGGAATAGTTAGCGCCATTTAAATACCATCGATTAATGGTTTTCAAGTCTTGATTAATCTTTGGTATTACATCATAACTCCACACGCGCATATTTGGGAAAATATATTTGTTGATAAATGGATGGGTTATGTTGTAAGGTAATGTGGTTGTGATTATGTGAATTAAGACCTTGCCATCATCTTTTAGGAGATCAGCCAGTTTTTGGAATGATTTTGTTAAATTACCTACATGCTCAAAAACCCCTATCGTAATAATTTTGTCAAATTTTGTCTCAAACTTAGCATCATTAAAGTCCTGTTCGTAGAGAGTAAATCTATCTGAACTGAGATAACTTTCAGGATCTTGCATTTTCCGACGGATGTACTCACATTGCTCGTGGCTCAAATTCAGACCTGTAACCTTAGCATTGGGAAAATTAGAAAGAATGTAATTGTCCGCAGATCCCCAACCGCATCCCAAATCTAAGATTTCCTCTCCGTCTTGAATATCTGCCTTCTCAATTAAATCATCGAGCATGTCTATTTGCGCTTGCTCAAGGTTTGTTGCTCCTTTTTCCCACAGAGCCATGCTGTATTTAGGATACAAAAGTTCTCCCTCTCCTAACATGAGACTGAACATTTCTTCGGGCAGGTTGTATTGAATGTTCATTAACTCGTGCGATCCTTCTGCGAGGCGATCACTTTCTTTCGACAGCCATTCATAGGGAACCAGGAGAAAAGGAAAATACTTATAGCAGATTTGCACGGAGGCATCAAAAAAAGATTTAAGTACAGGGTCTGGAGTTTCTAATCCATTGATATAAGCTTCTGCTCCTGCCATTGAGATCGCGTTGAATGCCGCGTTTCTTATCCGGGTGGCTTGATAAGCAATGGGGCTTTTAGTATTAACATCTCCTACTAAAGGTATATGCCTTTGGATATCTTGCAGATTGCTATAATTCATGTTATTTATTCCTAAAATCAATACTTGTTTTTATATTTTTATGATAAAACAAATAAAAATTGAAGCTTGTAAACAAGGTTATAATTTATCAAAAGGTAACAATAATTTATGAAAATAAATAACGATCAAGTACTAATTCCTCAGAGAACCTATGCGAAAAAGTTGCGTCCCTTCCTTCCTGCTGAAGCGTTTGCTCCTGATTCGAGTAAGTTAGGTATCCTGTTTATTAATCTGCTAATTTTGATATTAGGCTGGATGATAGCAGAACACTTAGATTGTTGGTCAGTTTATCTTTTATGGCTTTATTTACCACTAACAATCATTATGGGCAATAGCGTGATTGTTTTACTATTTAGCTCCCACGATATGATGCATGGTAGCGTGATAAAAAACTCACGGCTGACCTATATTATTAGCTTGCTAGGGTTAACAATGTTGTGGATGCCACCAACGTTGTGGAAAGCCGTTCATAATCGAGTACATCATAATCAAACAAATGACTTAGGAGATCCAGATCGCAATTACTTATATGAGCAGTCTAAGACTTGGGGAAAATGGATTCAGAATTTATTTGTGCCTTCTATTGAAGTTAATCCCCTATGGTTAACAGTGGGAATGGCAACAGCATGGGGAGTACATACTTTTCGCAATCTGACTTCGGTGTTGTTATTTAACCGGGAAACCGTCGATTATGTTCCAGCCGCTTTTAAGGTTAGTGCCAAAGAACGTCTGGCGATCGCAGGAGAATTTATGATTATATTAATAATTCATTTGAGCATATTAATGTATCTGCAATTTAACCCTTTAAAACTCGTATTTAGCTATTTTCTACCTATCGGAATTGGCTATGCTGGAATGATGTTTTATATTTATACAAATCACATGGTTTGCCAAATGACGGGCATTAATGATCCGTTAATAAATAGTCTTTCTATCCGAGTTCCTAAAATATTTGATGTTTTGCATTTAAATTTTTCATACCATACCGAACATCATATTTTTCCAGGTATGAACTCTGACTATTATCCAATGGTTCAAGAGCTTTTAAATGTTCACTATCCGGAACGCTTGAATTTATTGGATGCTGGGGAAGCATGGGATTTACTGCTACAAACTCCTCGACATTATAAAGACGAAAACACCTTAACAGATTGGTCAGGAGAAAAGCCTGTTCCTTGCCCTTTTCCTAGAATTGAACCAAGTTAAGCAATTATTTATTTGCCAAATTTTGTGCATTACTATGTCTTTTCAAGGATTTTTAATTATAAATGATGTTTTAATTGGGTTGCCTTGGTTAGAAACTCGACGTTTGGTAGTAGATAGAAAAGCAGCTTTGCTAACTTTGGGTGAAGATTGGGCGTTGCTGATTAGATGTATGAAAATGATTCTGCGCTCTGGTCAAAACCCTTGATTAGACTATTCTGTGCTACGTCTCTACATCCGGATTCATACCTGAATTCAGCAACGCCATTTTTTCAAATCCTCTTAACTTATCAATTTATCTCTAAATTATAATCTAGAAATTAGGTAGATAATGAAATTTATCGGTATTGATTTCGGTTGGAAATCGCAACCAAGCGGATTATGCTGCTTACAATGGACAGATAATCAACTTGAACTAGTTGATTTAGATCGCAAAGAATTTATTGCAGACATCCTCACCTGGATTGATACTCACGTACAGCCAGACGAAAGCGCTATCATTGCCGTAGACGCACCTACCCTGATCCCCAACGCTACCGGGAGTCGCTTACCAGACAAACTTAGTCACAAATACTTTGGCAAATATCACGCTGGATGCTACCCAGCAAACCTGAATTTACCCTTTGCCGATCGCACCATCAACTTCGGTTTACAATTAGAATCCCGTGGCTTTACACACGCACCAACCATCGAACCGCAAAAACCCGGTAGATATCAAATAGAAGTCTTTCCCCATCCTGCCATCGTCCATCTCTTCAACTTAGAACGCATCCTCAAATACAAAAAAGGACGTATAAGCGTACGCCGTTTAGAACTTCTCAAACTCCAAAATTACATCCTTCATATCCTACCCACCATCGAACCTCATCTGCGTTTATCCGCGTACATCAGCGGTTATTTTCCTACCGAAATTCCCACAACAGGTGCAGCACTCAAAGCATTGGAAGATAAACTAGATAGCCTCATCTGCGCTTATGTAGCTGCACACTGGTGGTATTGGGGAGAACAACGCAACCTAGTATTAGGCGATCGCACTACTGGTTACATTGTCATCCCGCAGAAATCGTGACTGGGGACTGGGGACTGGCAAGAAAAGAATATACTCTTCCTAATCCCTAGTCCCTAGTCCCTAATCCCTAATCTTACTGCGCCCAAAGAATCAACCTTGGCTCATACGGTGTAGCAAGATGCTTGTGTTTTGGCAACACGCGCAAAGACAAGCCTTGTAAACCAGAGGCAGTGTAGAGGATATTCGCAGTGTAAATACCTAACTCTTGCGTATCATTACCTTGGTAATCCATCACCACTGTCACAGCATCAACAATCTCGCCATCGGCATTGATTGTACCTTGATAAAGCTCCACCTGCACGTCATCTGGGCTGAGAGTTGCCAAGTCAAGTTTCGCCTTAACAGCAACAGTTTGGTTCACCTCGATATCTGCACCTGAGGAGATGTCAACATCTTTGATTTTCATGTTGAACCAATTTTCTCTGAGTTTGCCTTTCCAAGCTGCTAATTCCTTCGCTGGTGCATACTTATCGGCAGTTAGAGTGTAGTAGCGATCGCTTGCGGGGAAATAAGCTCTTTGTGCATATTCTCCCACCATCCGCGCTGTATTAAAGAACGGACAATTTAACCGAATCGCATCTTTCATTTTTGCTACCCAATGACGGGGCAAATTATCGGCATCGCGGTCATAAAATAAAGGCACCACTTCTTTTTCCAGTAAATCATAGAAAGCGTTTGCTTCTATTTCATCCTGGTAATTGGGGTCTTCATAATTCTCACCATGTCCTATTGCCCAACCTGTACGGACATAATCAGCTTCATCCCACCAACCATCTAATACACTTAAATTCGGTAATCCGTTCATCGAAGCCTTCATCCCGCTCGTTCCTGAGGCTTCTCGCGGACGACGTGGTGTATTTAACCAAACATCGCAACCAGCTACCATCAATCGAGATACGTGAATGTCGTAATTAGGAACAAACACTACCTGCTTTTGTAAATTTTGTTCGCTGATAAAGTGATTGATGTCGCGGATTAGTTCTTTACCGGGGATGTCTTTCGGATGTGCTTTGCCGGCAATAACAAATTGTAACTTGCGGTGTTTGTTAGCCAACATTATCCGCTTAATGCGCTCGATATCGCGCATCCATAAAGTTGCGCGTTTGTAGGTTGCAAAGCGACGAGCGAAACCGATAGTTAAAACGTTTGGATCTAGTACTTCTTGGGCTTGGGCAATATCTGAAGAAGAAGAACCGCGATCGCGTAAATGTTTCACCAAATGATCCCGCACATACAATACCATATCCAAACGGCAGCGTTCGTGATTGCGCCACAATTCTTCATCTGGAATCGCGTCCATGCGTTCCCACAATGGGCTATCTGCTGGTGCTGATGACCAATTTGGTCCGAGATAGCGATCGTACAACTCTTGAGTTGATTTTGCCACACAACTGCGGGCATGAACCCCATTTGTAATTGCGGCGATGGGTACTTCTTCCACTGGTACTTTTTGCCACAAACCTTGGAACATTTCTCGTGACACTACACCATGCAGTTGCGCTACACCGTTACAAAATGTTGCCATTTTTAACGCCAGCACTGCCATACTAAAAGGTGCAGATAATTCACCAGTATTTTCACGTCCCAATCCTAAAAATTGGTCTTTTGTCAAACCAAAGATATCTGCGTAATATCCTAGATAATACAACATCTTATCTGGGGCAAACAAGTCAATACCTGCGGGTACTGGCGTATGAGTGGTGAAAATATTAGTTGAACCTACCACCTGTTTGGCAGTATCGTAACTCAAATTTTCTTCTTGAATCAACACCCGGATGCGCTCAAGAGCAGAAAAAGCCGCATGACCTTCATTCATATGGTAAGCGGTGACATTATACCCCAGAGCTTTCAGCATCTGCACGCCGCCGATACCCAGCATGATTTCCTGGTGGATACGCATGTCGATATCGCCACCATACAGTTGATCTGTAATGTTGTGGTCGTAAGGATTGTTGGGTTCGATGTTAGTATCCATCATGTAAAGCGGCACAGTTCCCACCTGTACGCGCCATACCCTAGCGTAAACCTTGCGTCCGGGGTAATCTACAGCAATTCGCAATTCTGAGCCATCAGGATTGCGCTCTAGGTGCAAGGTCATGTTATGAAAATCGTTGATTGGGTAGCGTTCTTGCTGCCAACCATCCGCATTTAGATATTGGGCGAAGTAACCTTGCTGGTACAGTAAGCCCACACCTACTAACGGTAATCCTAAATCGCTGGCAGATTTGAGGTGATCCCCTGCGAGAACACCCAAGCCTCCAGAATATACAGGTAGACAATCCACCAGTCCAAATTCAGCCGAAAAATAAGCGTAGCATTCCTTGCCTTTGTGGTCAGAATGACTACTTCGCTGTTTTTGGTACCAAGTGCGTTCTTGTAAATAATCTTCTAACTGGCGGGCAGCTCGATCCATTTGCGCCAGGAAGCCTTCATCTTCCACAACTTCCGTCAACCGTCCTTGGCTGATTGTACCAAGCATCAACACTGGGTTATGGTGGCTAGATTCCCATAAATCCGGGTCTAAACGGCGAAATAAGTCTTTTGTCTCAACATTCCAATCCCAATGGAGGTTATATGCCAGCTTCCGCAGCGGTTCGAGTCGGGGCGGTAGCGAAGGGGACACGTTAAATGTACGAATTGGTTGCATAAGTTGGCGAAATTCCTGGTTTAGCGATCGCTATTGTTGACTGTGTTTGCCCAATGTGTCCAACTCTTTATACCTTGTTTGTGAAGCTATAATGACTTTGTTAAGCTTTAAAAAATATTATCACTTAGATTAGAAAATCTGATTAAAAAGATTTTCTTAATTTTACCAGTTAGTGTTCACTATATAATTATTAATTTATTAGACATCGACCTAATTTAATTATGGGTTGCCCCAAAACCTTGATTAGACGTAGCAGTGCTACGTCTCTACGTATTACTCTGGAGATGTCTATTAGACATAGGAGTATAAAATAATTATGCCTTGCCCTAAACCCTTGTAGAGACGTAGCATTGCTACGTCTTTATTTATGTATGCTACGTCTTTATTTATGTATGCTACGTCTTTATTTATGTATGCTACGTCTTTATTTATGTATGCTACGTCTTTATTTATGTATGCTACGTCTTTATTTATGTATGCTACGTCTTTATTTATGTAT